>Ga0209118_1000026_pt1 | contig 119835 bp, 93 predicted proteins | sample BlaSpr_A8_Ref_M1_FD_187988 | JGI IMG/M metagenome (GOLD analysis project Ga0209118, IMG submission 187988) | Forest soil microbial communities from Thunder Bay, Ontario, Canada - Black Spruce, Ontario site 2_A8_Ref_M1 (SPAdes) (version 2) | ecosystem: Environmental > Terrestrial > Soil > Boreal... | reverse complement strand
TACAGCCACGATTACCACCGGCGCGAAAGACCCCGCAGGCGCCTCGCTCGCCGCCAACTTTGTGTGGACGTTTACAACAGCTGCGCCACCCACGGTGGTTTCCACTGTTCCCGCAAACGGAGCCACCGCTGTGGCCGTGAACACGACCATCTCCGCTACGTTCAGCGTGCCGATGGACGCTACAACAATCAACACAACAACCTTCACGCTGATGGGACCAGGCGCAACTGCGGTAGCCGGATCGGTCAACTACGCTGGGAACACAGCGACATTCACGCCGGCGGCAGTTCTTGCCAGCAGCACTTTGTTTACGGCCACTATTACCACCGGAGCAAGAGATCCCGCAGGTGCTCCGCTGGCCGCCAACTTCGTGTGGACTTTTACTACAGCGCCCCCGCCCGCAGTGACCGCAACGGTTCCTGTCAGGGGTGCCACAAACGTACCACTCAACCAGAAAATCGTCGCGACTTTCAACACCCCGATGAACGCGGTCACAATCACCGCGACGGGGACCTTTACGGTGGCAGTGGCGGGTGGCGGAGCTGCCGTGCCAGGCACGGTCACCTACGATGCCGCAGGCAATGCGGCCATTTTTGCGCCCACTGCCGCTCTCGCGGCCAGTACTCAATTCACGGCCACGGTTAGCACCGCCGCGCAAAGTGCCCAAGGAAGCGCGCTGGCAGACAACTATGTTTGGAGTTTCACAACCGGTCTAGAGGTGAGCGCTAGCGCACCATTCGTAGCCTCCACCAGCCCTGCCAGTGCAGCGACTAATGTGCCCCTCAATCAAAGAATTTCTGCGACGTTCAGCGCGTTCATGGACCCTGCCACGATCTCCGCGCCTGGGACATTCACAGTAGTCGAGACTATCGGTCTAACTGCTGTGCCGGGCTTGATCACATACGATACTGCAAGCAAAACGGCAATCTTCACGCCAAGTCTCGCTCTCGCGAACAATACTCAATACACCGCCGCGATTTCAAACGCGGCAAGAGACCTAGCCGGGAACGTTTTGATTGCTGGTAGCGTTCCGAATCCGTGGAGTTTTACTACTGGTTTAAGTACAAATACTGTCTACCCGACGATAACCGGCACGAACCCGGCCAGCGCGGCCTTGAATGTGCCCGTCAACAAGACAATCAACGCAACGTTCAGCACGGCGATGGATCCAACGACGATTAGTAACGCGACTTTTACGCTTGCGGTGGCGGGAATTGGCGGAGCTCCAGTGAACGGAACCGTGGTTTACGATCCGGCCAGCCGGATCGCAACCTTCACACCCGCAGCAAACCTTACATCCGGAACGCAATATACGGCCACGATTTCAAACCTGGTCGCGGATCTGGCGGGCAATGCGTTGGCAGCAGGCGCTGCTCCGAATCCATGGAGCTTCACCGCTGGCGCTTCCGTCGGCCCAACGGCGCCCAATCTGGGTGCAGCTTCGACGTTTGGGGCTTTTGGGGGCGGCGCCGGTATAACGAACATGGGAACAAGTACGGTGATTAACGGAGATATCGGGACTACCGGTGTTTCTACCTCGATGACTGGATTCCACGATGCGGGGACAGGATGTATCTACACAGAAACGTTGAGCAATGTGGGATTTGTGAACGGGACCATAGACACGGCTCCGCCGCCTCCTACCGGCACGTGTCCTTCTGAAGGGACGGCTGTAACCCTCGCGATCGCAACGCAGGCCGCAAGCGATGCGCTGGCTGCATACAACGATCTCGCGGGGCGGCCCGGAGGTCCGGATCCAGGCGCAGGCCAATTGGGCGGACTTACCCTCGCTCCTGGCACCTACACAGCTGCGGGTGGCTCGTTCTTGCTCACCGGTTCGGATCTGACTTTGGATGGCCAGGGCGACGCGAACGCGATTTGGGTGTTCCAGATGGCGAGCTCGCTCACTGTGGGCGCTCCCGGATTCCCTCGCAGCGTCATTCTGATCAACGGAGCACAGGCTAAGAATGTATTTTGGCAGGTGGGCAGCGCGGCGACGCTCAACGGAGCAGGCGGCGGCACCATGGTGGGCACCATCATTGCTCCCGCTGGAGTCACATTCTCTACCGCCGGTAACGCAGCGATCACCACACTCGATGGCAGAGCCTTGGGCCTCGGTGCGTCGGTGACCATGGTGAACACCGTGATCAACGTGCCTGCACCATAAAGAATGAAGCATTTGAGAAAAGGAAGTGCAAATCGGCTCGCAGGATGCGAAGCGAGGAGCTTCGGCCCGCTTCACAGCAATCCGGCACGATCCAGGCGGAACAACAATGAAAATAGCACCGCGATTGATTGCCACATTGGTGGTTGCCCTTTTACTGGTGCCTGTGCGGTACGCGAAGGACACGGCAAATCCAGGAAGCTCGTAGACGTTTCCAGCAAGGCATGCTTTTCCAGCGGGGCACTCGAAGAAAACTTTGGGTAGCTCGTTGGTGGGAGGATGTAATTCAAGTGGACGGCACGCTCGGGCGATTGAGGCGATCAGAAGTGATCGGAACGGTTGCCGAATTCCCGACTCGCCGAAAAGCAATGCAGGTTCTGTCTCAGAAGTTGAGGGCAATCAACCGCGGCGATGCTCGACCACAGTCCGTCCGTACATTCGGAGATTTTGTAAAGAAAGATTGGATGCCTGTGATCTTGCCAACGCTCAAGTTCGCAACCCAGAAACACTATCGCTATATGCTCGAGGTGCATTTGATTCCGGCTTTCGGTCAATCCCAACTTAAGGATCTGACGCGAGAAGATCTGCAAGGATTTCTAGGTCGGAAGCTGAACAGCGGGCTGTCATGGGAAACCGTTCACCACTTCAAGTGTGGTCTCAGCAAGATTCTTGGAGCAGCTGAAGAATGGGGCTGTGTCACCGAGAACGTTGCTCTGAAGACGAAGCTCCCACGACGACAATATGGAATGGAGCGAATCGTGCTTACTCCGGTCCAAGTGCAACTGCTCGCTAATGCGTTGAGAGAGCCAGTGCGTTCGTTCACATTGCTGCTAGTGTTGACGGGTTTGAGGGTCGGTGAGCTGCTTGCGCTTCGATGGGGAAGTGTCGATTTGAAGGCTCGACTACTTCGGGTAGTTGAAACGGTGTACGACGGGCACTTCGACAAACCCAAGACGAAGCGAGGCACGCGCACAATCCCAATTGGAGCAGAGACGGCGGAAATTCTAACTGTCCTGCGTCCGGTGGCGGTTGATGCCAGAAGCCTGGTATTTGCCAAAAGCGATCAGACGCCATTAGACCGATGGAATCTCTTACGCAAGCACCTGAAGCCTGCCGCGAAGAAGTTAGGGATTTCAGGTGTCACTTGGCATCTTCTGAGGCACAGCCACGCGACGATGCTTGATGGCGTAGGCACTCCTATAGGAACGATGCAGGCACTGTTGGGGCACTCCGCGCCGGAGATCACGCGCGAGATTTATTTGCACGCGATACCGGAAGAACAACGTCGCGCAGTTGAAAGCGTTGAGAGGCTCGTACTTGGACCCAAGTTCGGTTTCTGACGCTGCAGTATCTGGGACAGTTCATTGATAATAAAGAAGTAAGTGGTCGGGGCGCGCGGATTTGAACCGCGGACCTCCTGCGCCCAAGGCAGGCGCGCTACCAGGCTGCGCTACGCCCCGACATCTACCACGCATGGATTTTACTGCACTTTAAAAATTTCCACCTCTGGCTTTTTCGCCGGCAACGCGCAAGCTGCACAAATGAGTCCCGAGGCTGAACCGTCCTGTACGTTTCTCTGCCCTCCCGGCCGCTGAAATCAAGAAGCGCTTCCCAAGAAAATGTGATTATGTCCTTGCTGGTTTGGGAACACTGCCCAGATTCGTCGAAACAGTTCTCATCTGCATGTTAGCATGCCTTCACCTGCCCAGTGGCTGCCGCAAACATGTTGCGTCTCTTGGACTGCATCGGAAGACATGGCATGCTTCGCAAATTCACATCAAGAATTTCCGGCGCGCGGCCTGCTTCGCTCGTTTTTCTTCTCTGCGCTTTCCTTTGCTCGCTCGCCGGCCTTCGCGGATTTCCCGCTCATGCGCAAATTTCTCCCGGGCCTTTGTCGAAGGTTCATCAATCGCTGTCCGGTCCCACCAACTGCACAAAGTGCCACGACCTCGGCCATGGCGCAGCGCAATTAAAATGTCTTGAATGCCACACGGAGATCCGCGAACGCGTGACGCAGCGCCGCGGGATGCATGCCGTGTGGGTAAGCGCCAATGCCTCCAGCAACGTTTGCGCGACCTGCCATTCAGATCACAACGGTGCGGATTTCCCGCTGGTTCACTGGGACCCTAGCCGCGAGGCCATGGACCATAGCAAGACTGGCTTCTCACTCACGGGAAAGCATGCTGGAGTTGCCTGCGCAAGTTGCCACAAATCAGAATTCATTCCGCCCCCGGCCCGCGGCGGCATCTTCCTCAAAGACCTCAATCGAACGTATCTCGGACTTTCACGCGACTGCGCCAGCTGCCATCAGGATGAGCACCGCGGCCAACTCGGTAAGGATTGCGCCCGCTGCCACACCGCGGCCGCATGGAAGCCCGCTTCACTCTTTAATCATGCGAAAACTAAATATCCCCTTACCGGAGCTCACGAAAAAACCCCCTGCGCGAAGTGTCATCCTTCTATCGCCGATGCGAAACCTTTCGTGAAGTACGCTGGGCTGTCGTTCACCAAATGTACCGCGTGCCACACGGATCCTCACAAAGGCAGTTTCACCGCGCCGTGTGAGTCATGCCATAACACCTCAAAATGGAATCAGATCGCTCAGTTGCAGGGATTTGACCACTCCAAAACAAAATTTCCCCTCCTTGGCAAACACCAAACTGTCGCGTGTAGCGACTGCCATACCCACGGCGACTTCAAGACGCCTGTCCCGTTTGCGAAGTGCATGGATTGCCACAAAGATGCGCACAAGGGTCAATTCCGCGCTCGTGCCGATGGTGGAGAATGCGCCGCCTGTCATTCCGTGGATGGCTGGAAACCTTCGACCTTCACCGTCAAGGACCATGCAGCGACAAAATATCCGCTCGAAGGCCGCCACGTGCCCGTGGCTTGCGAGAAGTGTCACTTGCCAAAGGGCCCGAAAGGCCAAGACACTCTTTTCAAGATCGCCCAGACGCAGTGCAAGGACTGCCACGAGGATATTCACAAAGCCCAGTTCGCCGGTCCCCCCCACCAGAACCGTTGCGAATCTTGTCACAATTTGCAGGGCTTCAAGCCCGCGCGCTTTGCGTTAGCCCGCCACAAGGACACTCGCTTTCCTCTGACCGGTGCCCACCTTGCTGTGTTATGCGCGGATTGTCACAAACCCGTCCCCGCGGGATCGCCAGCGCCGGTGAAATACCGCTTTGAAGATCGTTCCTGCACCGGCTGTCATGTGGATCCTCATAACGGTCAATTCCGAGAACGCATGGAAGCGAAGCGTCCGGACGGAACGTTAGCGGGCTGCGAAGCTTGCCATACGACCGCGAGATGGAAGGAACTTAACCGGTTTGATCATTCGAAAACAGATTTTCCTCTCCTCGGAGCTCACCGCGGCGTAGCCTGCGGCGACTGCCATCGTCCCCCCGCGCTGGAGACCAGCCTGAAAAATGTTGATTTCCGCGCCGCACCGAAAAACTGCTCCGGATGTCACAACGATCCCCACGCTGGCCAATTCTCCGCTCGCAAAGACGCCGCCGACTGTTCTGGTTGCCATGACGCGGCACGCTGGAAGCCCTCGCACTTTGACCACGACAAGCGCACTCCGTTTTCTCTCGATGGTGCTCACAGGAATGTCGCTTGTGACGATTGTCACAAACTTACTCGCCAGGTCCAAGGGAAGGCCGTGCTTTTCTACAAGCCGACGCCGCGAGAGTGCAAAGCCTGTCACGGACAAAACTAGTCTGAATTTAAAACAGGGCACGGTTTGCTGCGTAACTTGGCGCGCTCCAGGATCTCTCCCGCTGCCGAAATTCTGCGTGCTGTTTTGTCCTGTACAGACACATGCCCGGAAACTGTCCCGCAGTACAGTTGTTCCAGCCAACCTCAGTCGCTATTCTGCATCCAACCCAGTCAAATCCCGGTTGACGGATTCGGGATACCGAGGGACGTGGTGCCGTGCCCGGTCAAAGATTGATAGGTATACTCGTTTTTTTAACTGCCCTCCAGGCCTTCGCTCAAGGGCCGCAACGTCCTGCGCCAAAACCGGTTACGCGCAATCCTCATGGCGCCCTCAATATACCCTGCGAAAATTGCCATACCTCACTGAGTTGGAAGCCCATCCGCAGCATCCCGGAATTTGACCACGACAAAACCAGTTACCCTCTGCGCGGCATGCACGAAAATGTGCAATGTACCCAGTGCCATGTGAAACTCGTTTTTACGAACGTGGGACAAAAATGTTCGGATTGCCATGCCGACATTCACCGCGGCCAGTTCGGCGCGAATTGTGAGTCATGTCACACCGTCAAAGGCTGGAAGGTTTCCGTAACCGCAATTCGTGACCATCAAAATCGCTTCCCGCTCATCGGCGCGCATGCGGCGGTAGAATGTGAGGCTTGTCACAAGGGCGCTGCCACCGGGCAGTTTCAGGGGCTCTCTACCCAGTGCTATTCCTGCCACGCCACGGAGTATAAGGGCACCACCAGCCCAAACCATGTGACCGCCGGTTTCTCGGTCAGTTGCGAGCAGTGCCACAGTACAAATAGTTGGGCGAACGCAAAGTTCGATCACGCGAGCGTGGGATTCCCGCTGACCAATGCGCACGCCGACCCGCCGCGTGTCTGCCTCGATTGTCACATCAACAACAACTACAACTTGACCAGCACGGCCTGCGTCTCCTGCCACTTGAAGAATTTTCAGACTGCGACAAGTCCGAATCACGTCGCCGGAGGCTTCTCGCAGAATTGTCAGCAGTGCCACACCACCATGGCTTGGCAGCCGGCAACCTTTGACCACAACTCGGTTGGCTTCCCGCTAGCGAATGCGCATGCCGACCCGCCACGCGTATGCCTCGATTGCCACATCAACAACAACTACAACCTGACCAGCACCACCTGCGTCTCCTGCCACTTGAAGAATTTTCAAGCCGCGACGAATCCGAATCACGTCTCCGGAGGCTTCTCGCAGAATTGTCAGATGTGCCACACCACGAGCGCTTGGCAGCCGGCGACGTTTGACCATAACTCGGTTGGCTTCCCGCTGACGAATGCGCACGCCGACCCGCCCCGTGTTTGTCTCGATTGCCACATCAACAACAACTACCACTTGACCAGCACGGCCTGCGTCTCCTGCCACTTGAAGAATTTTCAAACCGCGACCAATCCGAATCACGTCGCCGGAGGCTTCTCGCAGAATTGCCAGCAGTGCCACACCACGAGCGCCTGGCAGCCGGCAACGTTTAACCACAACTCGGTTGGCTTCCCGCTGACGAATGCGCACGCCGACCCGCCCCGTGTTTGTCTCGATTGCCACATCAACAACAACTATAACTTGACGACCACGGCCTGTGCTTCGTGTCATCTGAAGGATTACAACACTGCGACCTCGCCGTTGAACCACGTCCAGTTGGGCTTCCCCACAGCGTGCGAAAGTTGTCACGATACGGTCCTTTGGACCGACGGCAAGTTCAATCACGCCTCTACCGGATTCGTGCTGACCAACTCACATTCAACACCCCCTCGTGTCTGCGCGGACTGCCACATCAACAACAATTACAGTTTGACGAGCGCCAACACTACCTGTGTATCCTGCCATTTAAACGCCTACAACACGGCGACGACTCCGATAAACCACATCCAGGTTGGCTTCCCGACGAACTGCCAGTTATGCCACGACACGATCGTGTGGACCGACGGCAAGTTCGATCACAGCACGACCGCCTTCCCGCTGACGGGCTTTCACACGAAAGTGGCCTGCGCCAGTTGCCACGTGAACAACAACTACACCACCCTCCCGACGAATTGTTACGGCTGCCATGCCGCGGATTATGCTGCTACTACCAATCCAATCCATAAGGCCGCGCCAACTGTTTTCACAACTACTTGCACGACTTGTCACAACACGACTGCATGGACCGGCGCAACGTTCAACCACACCTGGTTCAACGTTAATCACGGCAATGCTAACGGCGTTTGTGCCACCTGCCACACGAGTCCAACCAACTACGCGATTTTCCAGTGCACGGGTTGCCATGGGGGCGGGAACGCGAACAATTTCCATCACCCGAACGTCGGCGGGTATGTGTACAACAGCGTGAACTGTTACCAGTGCCATAAGAACTGAGGATTTTTCAAGCGACAGGCCAGAAAGTGGATTTTGCGGCGCACTCTGAGAACTTACAGCGGGGAACCCGATAAATGGCTCGTACTTGTGATGTAGGGCCCGGCATCGTGAGTCGGCCTGGAGAATACGAGCTTAAGGAATGATGCAAGTTAAATACTTTATGGTTTTTCTTTTGCTTGTCCCAGCCGCTGCGGCACAGGCCCCGGCCGATGCGCCTGCGGAAATTTCTGGTCTGAACATCTCCGGTCCGCAGGACGCAGAAGTCCGCGTCGAAATCGGCGCGATCGGATCTATACCTGAAGCCAAAGTCGTCGCCACCTATCCGGACTCTCTGATTCTCGATTTGCCCAGTGCGGTCTACCGCGCGCTTCCACGCCGCACTCCAGTCAATCGTGTGGGCGTGCGCGCCGTGCGCCTCTGGATGCAGTCGGAAGATCCCCCACTGACCCGCGTCGTCGTCGAACTGGATCGCACCGAACAGTACCTTCTTTCCGTCGAAGGAAATTCGGTCGTGCTGCGTATCGGGCCGGCATTAGAGGGCACTTCCACCGCTGTACCCGCCAGTACCGCTGAAACGATTGGTAAACGAAGCGCTACCCCGGCGGCACGCGGTTCTGCTCCCGCCAATGTTGCCAATGCGCTTGCAGGCATATTCCGGCGCGGTCCGGGCAAGCCATCCGTTTCCGGTTCCCGAAATTCCAATATATGGAGCGGTCAGCCCTTGCCGCCGGATAACGCTTCGTCGCAGACTGCGCAATCGCCAAATCCTAGTCCAAACGCTTCACTGGAAAGCGGTGCGGTGCCAACCGATACTCCGGCGGCTGCCTCCCTCCCAGCCACGGATCAGAACTCTCCCGCAACCGAGCTTTCGAGCACCGCCGTTCCCGCGGACATGTCGCCGACGGTAAACCCTTCCTTTGAGCCAGCCGCCGGGGCGCAATCTCCGTTCGTTGCACAAGCCACCACTCGCCAAGGAGTGGTCTCCAATTCTTTTCCGCAACCCACCGTGGCTGTCTCTCCTTCAGAATCGTCCTCAGCCTCTCCCAATTCCACGCCGAGTGAAGAAACCTCGTCAGCCTTTGCTCCACCCGCTGAAGCGACCTTGGTCTCGCCTGCCGCAGGTGCACCTCAGTCCGTCGCCAGCAGTTCTTTGACGGAGAGCCTACCTTCGGCAGCTGCAACGGAAGCTCAACCGGCTGGCAATTCCTCCCCAGCGGCTCCCTCAAATGCAACTCCTGAACTGTCGTCGGCTTCCGCTACCGGCGCGCCAATTTCTGCTCGAGAGATGAACGCGGTTGCTGTCGTCGCAAATCCAGGCATGCGTACGGAATTTCATGTCAAGTTTGTCGAGCAGGAATCTGCATATCTCGACGGTGGTCGAAGCGCCGGGCTTGCCGAAGGAATGAAGCTGCTTGTAAAGAATGATAAGCCCGCGGCGCAGGCCGCTGCGAACGCGGAGGGGGCTTCCGGGCCTGCCGCGGAGCTCGTCGTCGTTGCGGTGGCGGAGACCTCCGCGGTCACCGAGATTCGCCTTCCGAAACGCGACATCGTGCCCGGTGATCTCGCCTATCTTACTTCCGAGGACATTCAGGCACTCGTTCAGCAGCATGCACTCGGCGCAACTCGCAAATATCCCGCGGTGATCAGCTTCAGCGAAGGTGGCGATGCGCTCGACGAGGAAGCGCACGCTTACGTCCCTCGGCCGCCGATGCCCTCCGTCAATCGGGCAGCGGGGCGCTTCGGGTTCGACTATACCGGCACGAAAAGCAACGATGCCTCACAGATGACTTCCTCAAGCGTTGGCGGCGTAATCATGGCCGATTTCACCCGCATCGGAGGCACTTACTGGAATTTCCGGGGCTATTGGCGGGGGAGACTCACCTCGAGTGCTGCTGCTTCCCAGCCCACCTTACAAGACCTGCTCAATCGCACCTATCATCTCAACCTCACCTACGAAAATCCCAACTCGCGCTGGCTTATCGGCGCGGGACGCCTCTATCTTCCGTGGGCCTCGAGTCTCGATACATTGGACGGCGGTTATTTTGCCGCACGTACCGGGCACGGCACCACCCTGGGCCTCTTCGGCGGCTCTACGCCCGATCCCACCTCCTGGAATTACAACCCGAATCGGCACAACGGCGGTGTCTTCTTCAACGCCGAAGGTGGAAGCTATGACGCGGTGCACTATTCCAGCACCTCCGGCTTCGGTAAGAGTTTTTCAACCGTTCCATATTCCACAACCACGGCAACGGGAACTACCCAATCGAGTTACCAGGATAATCGTCCATTTGCTTTTTTCGAGAACTCCGTTTCCTATCAGCGGTTTTTTTCTATCTTTCACGCGTTGCAGGCGGATCAGCCCAGCGCAAATCCAGCCACACCTTCTCCCGGTGCCGGGATCAGCCGCAGTTTTCTTACCATGCGACTACAGCCCGTTTCGCGAGTGGAGTTCAGCCTGAACCACACCTATTTTCGCGACATTCCCACTTTTGATCCCCAACTCGTCGGCACCGGACTCTTGGACAAGTATCTTTTTCAGGGGTTTAGTGGCGGCGTCCGCGTTGAAGTTGTGAAAAACATAGCTCTCTACACCGATCTCGGCCGCAGCAGCCGTACCGGCGACGCCAGCACTTCGCTCAACCAGATGTACGGCATAACCTTCATGAACGTGCCGAAGCTGCACCTCCGCGCCGACGCTCACTATTCGCGCTTCACTAGTTCTTTTGGCGCGGGGACGTACCGCGCCTTCTCGCTTTCCCGCAGTTTGGGAGATGACTTCCACTTCGAGCTCCTCGCCGGCGACCAGGTTTTCACTTCTTCTTTGGCGGGCAACCAGAGTGCAAAATTCGTGACCTCGAACATGGATACTTCTTTGGGCTCTCTTTTCTTTCTTCAAGGAGGTGTAACTTTCTATCGCGGGCAATTGCAGAATTACAATCAGTGGACCGTCACACTCGGCTACCGCTTCGATAGCAAATGGAGGCGCAAGTGACCCGAATCTCGCCATTTCGCTTGGCGTCTGCCTCCGCGCTTTTTCTCCTCGTGCCGTTCACTGTCTCTGCCCGCGCCCAGCAGACGCAAACCCCAACCGATCCGCTCGCGATTCTGGTGGAGCGCGCCGGGAATCATGTTTCTCAGTTTCTTGACGTGATTTCGGACGTCAATTGCCGCGAGCGCGTCCTGCAGGAGAAGCTGAATGAAAAAGGCAAGATAGAGGAGAAGGCAGAATCCACTTTCGACTATCTGATTATGCTTTCCACTAGCGGAGGCGATTTCAATCTCGTGGAATCCCGCATCGCCCCGGAAGACGCCAAACAAGCGAAAAAACAGCCTAAGCCCCTGCTTATCAGCAACGGTTTTTCCACCCTCTTCCTCGTCTTCCATCCCTACTACGCCCCCGGCTTTCATTTTGTGCTCGCCGGCGAGGAAGCGCTGGGCGGCAAAACCTTCACGAAAGTGGACTTTCGCCACATCGTTGGTATGCGTTCTCCCGCAGCTCTTGCTGTGCGCGGCCGCGAGTACCCCTTGGAGCTTTCCGGATCAGCTTGGATCGACGCGCAATCCGGGGCAATCGCCAAAATTACCGGCAATGTGGAATCCGGCATGGAAGACGTCGGATTGCTTGCCCTGCGTTCCGAAGTGCGCTTCGGGCCGGTGACTTTTCACGGCTCCCAGGAATCATTTTGGCTTCCCGCCCAGGCTGTCGTCGAAGTGGAATCAAGGCATCAGCATTGGCGCAACACGCATGAGTTTTCTGATTACAGAAGATTCTCAGTGGAAACACAGGAGCAAATAGCAAAACAATGAGCGCATCCGCTAGCATACGCACCGCAGTCCTGGCACGCGACGACGCCGAGAAGGGGCACCGCACGCGCGTGCTTCTCGCTTGGCTGCTGGCTGCCTCCGTCATCCTGGTCATCGCCGGCTATGGCTTCAACTATTACACCTTGAGCGCCGCGCAGCGCCCTTTCTCGCCGAAGCACGAACTTCTCCGGCCCAGCGGCTCGATCGGCATAAAACTCGGCATGCTCGGTGTCTTCCTTTTTTTCCTGATCTATCTTTATCCCCTCCGAAAGAAATGGGGGTGGCTCGGCAGACAGGGCAATTCTCGCCACTGGCTGGATTTTCACGTTGTTCTCGGCACTACAGCGCCGTTCATTATCGCGTTCCATTCCGCCTTCAAATTCGGAAACATCGCCGGCATGGCGTTCTGGAGCATGCTGATGGTCACGCTCAGCGGTTTCGTCGGCCGCTACCTCTATTCGCAAATTCCGCGCGGCCTTAACGCAGCGGAACTCTCCAGGAAAGAATTGCAGGAGAAGGAAGAAAACCTCCGGAAAGAGCTCGAGGAACAAAAGAGGACCTTTGGCTTTTGCATTGAAGCGCTCTACCACCTGCCATCCCCGGAGCGCGTTGCCAGCACACCCATAGTAGAGGCTCTCTTTTCCATGATTCTGATTGACTTCAAACGCCCCTTTCAGGCTTCTCTGGCGAGGCTGCAAGCCGTAGGATTCGGCTCTTGGCTGTTCTCACTCTGCGGTTTGCTCCAAACGCAAGACCGGAAGCTGGAGCGAGCCATTGAGGTCGCCCAGACTCAGGCGGCGCTCTCCAAGCGCGTACTCTTCCTCAAGCGCACGCAGCAAGTGTTTCAACTTTGGCATGTTATACACCGGCCTTTTAGTTATGCCTTTGCGATTCTCGCTATCCTTCACATTGGCATCGCCCTGTTCATGGGCTATGGACTGTAATGCGCCCTGATGGAAAGCCTATTCTCAGTTCCGATAGTTGGGAGGAAAATCCCCCGGGATACCCGGGGGCCTTTCGACGAAAAAACAATCTCGATGGATCTGGAAAGGACCTTGGCATGAAACGCCTCGCACTGGCCCTGGGGCTCTCCGACCGTCAATTCGCAGCCGATAGGGCAGGATCAAACTTCGGCAGGAAATCTGACTGACTTTATGGATACCCTTGTCGCTTTCGTCGTGGCCGCATTCGTTATCGGTTTCTTCATGCTCAGCTATCTCAAGAGCCAGAAGAAGAGCGAAGAACAAGCGCGCGTGTCCGCGGAAAAAGGAAAGTTGCACTCCGCGGGCCCTCAATCCCAACACCCTCATATTGACACGAACTATTGCATCGGCTGTGCTGCCTGCACGATGGTCTGTCCCGAAGGCGACGTCCTTGCCATGTTGGGCGGCAAGGCGGTCATCGTAAATGGTCACAAATGCATCGGCCACAGTCTTTGCGCAGAGGTATGTCCCGTCGGCGCCATTACCATGGTGTTGGCCAGCCCAAGCATGGGCGCGGACATGGCCTACCTCACGCCTGAGCATGAGACCACCATAAAGAATTTGTTCATCGTTGGCGAACTCGGCGGACTGGCCCTCATCAAGAATGCCATTAATCAGGGACGCGATTGCATCGATAACATCACGAACAGAGTCACTGCTCTGGGGACTCGCCGGTCACTCCCAGGCGTCTACGATGCGCTGATCGTCGGCGCAGGCCCCGCGGGTATCAGCGCCTCGTTGCGTGCCATCGAGAAAAAACTCAATTACCTTACGCTAGACGAGGGTGAGATCGGGGGCACGGTGGCGAAGTACCCTCGCCAGAAGCTGGTGATGACGAGTCCCGTGGAATTTCCAACCTACGGAAAGTTTAAGAAGACGGAACTCTCCAAGGAAGACCTCTTGGCCTTTTGGAGCAAAGTTTTGCAAAGAGTCGATTTCAAATTTCGTCAGGGTGAAAAAGTGGAGGACATCAAGAAGGGAGAGGACGGCCTCTTTACTGTCGTGACCACCAAGAGCCAATACCGTGCGCATGCGGTCATCCTCGGGATCGGCAAGAGCGGCAGTCCGCGGAAACTGGGGGTCAAAGGAGAGGATCTGCCCAAAGTCATGTACCGCTTGATTGAGGCCGACCACTACATCAACAAGCGGATTCTCGTGGTTGGCGGCGGCGACAGCGCCATCGAGGCTGCCATGGGGCTTGGACATCAGGTCGGCAACCAAGTTACGCTCTCGTACCGGAAGGAGGCATTTAGCCGCATCAAGGAGCGCAACGCCCAGCGCATCGAGGAATCCATTCGCAAGGGCAAGGTTAAAGTGATCTTCAACTCCGCTCCTGTGGAGTTCAAATTGAATTCTGTAGTTTTGGAAGTGGGCGGCAAGACGCAGGAGCTTCCCAACGACTACGTCTGGATCTTTGCCGGTGGCGAACCACCAACAGCCTTCCTAAAAAAGATTGGCGTCGGGCTCGGAACCCGCGACATGACTTTGGAGGCCGGCAAGGAGGCCAGGGAGGCCTCCTCATTCAAGAATCAGCTTGTCGAAGCCTGACACGCGTCTGATAAATATCGCTTGTCAGGGCACGGCGGAAACTGTCCCGACCAGGTCGGAAGCCGTGCTGAAAAGCAGTGAGGTCATCATGAGCTCAAAAATCTCTGCTATTTTCCTTGTCTCGGCCGCCATTCTGCTGGGCTGCAAGCAGCAGGGCGCCTCTGTTTCCGGCGCTCCGGCCGCTCCGTCGGCAAACACTGACCCGAATGACGCCATCCGCACCGTCATTCAGGCGCGCATCGCTCACAACGGAAACCTGAATCTTCAATCCTTCGATACGGAAGTAAAGCAGATCACGATTGATGGTGCTCATGCCCGGGCACAGGTCGAATTCCATGCCAAGAATGGCCCCGGGGCCATGCAGCTTACCTATGCTCTGGAAAAACGTGACGGTGCGTGGTTTGTCGTCGAGTCGAACCCTGGCGGTGGCAATTTTGCTCATCCCGCCCTCGATGGTTCTCAAGTCCCATCACAGAAGGGAACCAGCGGCGCGGACTCTTCTGTTTTCCGAACGCTGGATAATCTCCACGGCCGAACCGCGGCGAATTCGCAAAATCTGCCTCCCGGCCATCCCCCCATCGCTGCCTCGCCCCAAAACGCCAGCCCTCAAGCGCCTTGATTCCGGGCCTCGCCAAGACACTCCTGGGTGTGTCGCGCTTTGACTTATCGAAAACCGCAGCCGGCATTGCTGCCTTGTCATCTAGTTTGAATGCTTCAGGTGCTTGTCGAAATAATCCATGAAAATATCGAACGTCTTCTGCTGCGTCTCGTCGGGTTTGTAAGATCCGTCCTGCTGGTTATAAATAAAAACGTAGCCGTGCACGGGATGATCGAAGCTTTGCCACTGCACCTCCTTGCCGGCTTCCTTCATCCATTCGTAGGTTAGCTTGAAGATCCCCTGCTGGTGATCCGTCTCGCGCCCGAAAATCAGGATCGGCGTGTGGATGCGCTCGATGCGATCCATTCCTTCTTTCTTGTTCGCGTTCTTTCGCGCCACCTCGATGTCGTTGTATTGAATCTCGGTTCCTTTGCGCGGCGCGTTCGGTCCTGTGTCCACGGTCAAAAATTCATGATCCGCGGGTTCCACGCACACGCCGGCGCCGAATGTGTATTCGCTTGAAGCCTTCATGATCATTTCGCCGCTGTGGCTCACTCCCATGGCCCCAATGCCGTTCTTGTCCACGTACGGCAAGGATTGCAAGTACCGCAGAATAGCGATCAAGTCCTCGTGATCCAGCGTCGGGCCCGATTTCAGCATCCGCCGCTCTCCGCTGATGCTGTCCGGAAGATTTTGCGGCGGCTTGGACTGCTCGTATGCGTAGGGAATTTCGTTGCGATAGTTCAAGGTGACGACCACATATCCGCGCGCGATCATGCGGTCCTGCATCTGCGACAGGCTCTTCGCCAGCTTCTCGACTTTCTTCATTCCCTCGCGGCCCTCGCCCGACCCCATGGTGATGACCGGGAAGGGTCCGTCGCCCTTCGGCTTGCGGATGATAATGGGAACGTAGATTTCGTCGCGCGTCAGCACGAAGGCTTGCTCCGCGGGGATGGTGGAACCCTTGATGGGTTTACTCGCGAGCACGTAGCCGTGCGTGACAATCGATTCGGCGGGCGCCTTTCCGGTACTGAGCTGCGCGCTCGCAGCCGGTGCGACCGGCGGAGTCGGCAGCAGCGCGACAATCAGACACAGCAAGCTGGTGAGTAGTATCGCAGTGCGGAGTTTCATCAGTGGCCTCCTGGGGCTCTTGCAAAACGAGTGAACGCACCTGCTGATCTATTGTTGTGCAAGGGTATCGTGCTTCTACCACCGGGCGTTTGAACCCGTCAAGTGGATTGCATTATAGTTGCCGCGCCCCGTGAGCCTCAGCCTGGTTTTCCGAGGGGACTTCTGAACATTTGACAAGGGGATCGGCATGAAAAAAGTTAGTAGCATTTGTGTTGCGCTCGCGATGCTCATCACACTTGCTGCGATAGCCGGCGCGCAAAAGAATTCGATCGCTCCAAACGGTGCGCCTCCAAATGCGCAAACGGCTGCTGCGCCGGAACGCGACAAGCCCCTCGTCCTCACTGAAGCCATCCCTCTCGAAAACGCGAAGGGACGCTTCGATCATTTTGCCACCGGCAGGGGCAGGTTGTTTGTCTCCGCCCTCGGCAGCAATGCCGTGGAAGTGATTAACATCAGCGGAAGAATTCTGGAGCACACCATCTCCGGGATTCCGGATCCCCAGGGCGTGGCTTTTTCTCCCGAGACAAACAAACTTTTCGTCGCCAGCGGTGAAGGCAAGGTCTACATCTACGACGGAAAAACCTTCGAGCTCATCACCTCCATCGACTTTCCGGGCGGCGCCGATAACCTGCGCTACGACGCTGCGAATAATCGCGTCTACGTCGCCTGTGGCGATGACGAGCAGACCGGAGCCATCGCGACGATCGATGCAACCACCAATCAGCGTCTCGACGAAGTGTACAAACTCGGCGGCGAACCCGAGTCCTTTCAACTCGAAAAGTCCGGACCGAATATTTACGTGAACGTGCCGCCGTTGAAGCAGATCGCGGTGATCAATCGCGCCACCAAGGCCATCACGCGCTGGAATTTGAAAGGCGTGGAGGAAAATTTCTCCATGGCCCTCGATGAAGCCGATCACCGCTTATTTGTCGGCGTGCACGTACCGCCGCGCCTGGCGGTCTTCGACACGGCTTCTGGTCGCATGGTCGCCGTGCTGCGAAGCGTCCAGGACATGGACGATCTGTATTTCGATTCCGATCGCAAGCGCGTCTACATGCCTGGTGGAGAGGGCTTCATCGATGTGTTTCAAATGACGGATCCTGACCACTATCATCTCCTTTCGAAGATACCTACCGCCCTGGGTGCAAGAACGGCCGGCTATTTCGGAAAAGCGGGGAAGGGCTTCGACCGCTTCTACCTCGCTGTTCCCGCCCGCGGCGGCCAGCCTGCCGAGGTGAGAATCTACACCGTACAGGATTGAAAGAATTCAGACCAAGCGCCCGCTAAATCTGTATTTGCCAGACCAACGCTAGTGCGTCAGTTTCCGATCACCCGACTTACCCGGACTTAGCCCCAATCGCTTGTTTTCAATGAGCTATTCCCATGAGGCTATCGCGAGTAAATCTGATTTTGTTCGCGAGCCATTCGCGAATTAGAGTCGCAAAACTGTTCTTTCGCCAATTTGCCCGATGAGCATCCGTCAATCCAGTTTCTGGAAGGCGCCGAAAACGACGATCTTAGGGATTCGCGGTTTGTTTATGTGCGCGCAAATAGGCGTCCGCGCGAAGAGCAAGTTTCGCTATCATTTGACCGCTCGATGCATCGAATCGAAAAATTGAGTTTGCGCACGCCCATTGAATGCCGTAGTTTTCCTCGTATGAGTTCTTACAGCCAGAGGAGTGCTAGCAAGTGTTGCTGTATGTGTTGTGCCCCAGTGTCCTCTGGCACGGGAGTTTAGGCGTTTAGACACACCATAATCTAATTCGCCCTCACCAAACCCACCGCCAGAGTTGATCTGGCACGTGGGTTTTTTTCATTTTCGCACTCAAAGAATCAGGTACAGGGAAGGCAGGAATTCAATGAACTCAGGATGGACTGGAAAGTTGTTAGTAAGCACATGGATTTTGATGTTCCTCGGTTGTGTTTTTCAAGCGTCGCAAAGTTACGCGCAGGTTGCTGGAGGCACAATCCTCGGCACGGTGACTGATGCGAGCGGCGGTGCTGTAGTCGCTGCGGAGGTGGCCATAACTGACTTGGCTACAGGAGTTGTCCGCACGACCACAAGCAACTCCGCTGGTTCTTATGCCGCGCCCAATCTTTTGCCCGGCAAGTATGAAATTCGAGTGACGGCACAGGGGTTCTCCGTGGCCACGGTCAAAGACGTCATCCTCACTGTGGGAGCCCAGCAGGAAATAAACCTTGTACTCTCAGTTGGAAATGTTTCGGAGAAGGTTCAGGTGAACGAGTCTGCAGAGACTGTCGACTTGGCCACGTCCACCTTGAGCGCGGAAGTGGACGAGAACAGCATCCGGGAGTTGCCGCTCAATGGACGAGACTGGGCCCAGTTAGCGACTCTCGAGCCGGGTGTGAATGAGGTCCGCAATCAAGCCGCCGTTGGTGGTGTGAGCACAGGCGATGTGGTGCGAGCGCTTCGCGGCTTTGGCAATCAGTTGAGCATTTCGGGTGCGCGCCCTCAGCAGAATAACTACCGGTTGGATGGCGTCAGTATCAATGACTATACGAATGGTGCTCCGGGCGGCGTGCTCGGCAGCCTTTCGGGCGTGGACGGCATCCAGGAGTTTTCCATTCTTACCACGAACTACTCCGCCGAATACGGGAGAACGTCCGGCGGAGTAATTAACGCGATCACCCGCTCAGGCACCAATGATTTTCACGGCAGCGCGTTCGAGTTCTTTAGAAACAGCGCGCTGGATGCCAGAAACTTCTTTGACGATCCTGCCCGTCCGATTCCGCCCTTCAAACGAAATCAGTTTGGAGGAACCATTGGGGGGCCGCTCGTCAAGGACAAGACTTTCTGGTTTTTCAACTATGAAGATCTGCGGCAATCACTCACGACGACTCAGTCGACCACCGTGCCAACGCAAAACGCGCGCATCGGTGCGGTTCCGGCCGTTGTGCCGTATCTCGCGTTCTGGCATTTGCCCAATCAGCCCGTCGCCCCCACAGACGTGACAGGCACGTACAAAGTGCAAACGTTGCAGCGTGGCACCGAAAATTTCTACACAGCGCGCGTGGACCACAAGTTTTCCAATACCGATAGCCTTGTCGGCACATTTGGGTACGACAATACCAGGCTCATCCAACCGGATCCGCTGAACAATGTCCTGTTTCTGGACAAAAATTCTCGCCCTTTGGGGAGTATTGAGGAAACTCACATCTTCGGCTCAAACCTCGTGAATTCCGTGCGCTTTGGCTTCAATCGCAATCTCGCAGCCAGCACGGAAGGAGGTGCAGTTAACCATCTCGCGGCCGATGGTTCTTTGGCTTTTGTACCGGGACACCCGGCCGGCGGAATTTCTGTTTCCGGCATAACCAATTTTCTCGGAGGGGTCGGCGCTTTCCCGAACTTCTCTTTTGGCTGGAACTCATTTCAGGCATACGATGATGCGTTCCTAACGCGCGGCAAGCACTCTCTCAAATTTGGCTTGGCTGTTGAGCGCATGCAGTCGAACAATCTGCTGAACTTTAGCGATAATGGCGGATTCGTGTTTGGATCGCTGGCGAATTTCTTGACCAACACCCCGCAGTTTTTCTTCAGCACCGTGCCCTCCACGGCGTCGCCGCGCGGTATTCGCGAAACTCTTTTTGGCGCTTACCTCCAGGATGATTGGAAATTTCGGTCGAACCTCACATTTAATCTGGGTTTGCGCTACGAGTTTGTGACTGTTCCTACCGAGGTACAGGGCAAGTTGGCCGTGCTGCGCAATATTACCGACACGCAAGCGCACACCGGTGATCCTTACTTTAACAATCCAACGCTGCGTAACTTCGAACCTCGCATCGGCGTGGCCTGGGATCCCTTCAAGAAGGGAAAAACATCTGTTCGCGGCGGTTTCGGCCTCTATGATGTCCTGCCGCTTCCTTACCAGTTCGTCATTCTTTCCTCTGCCTCCGCACCTTTTGCTGCGAACGTTTCGATCGGCGGCCCGAATTTGCCGGCAGGTACATTTCCCACGCAGGCATTCAACCTGGCCATTGCGAACTTTGCTCCCGGAAGCTTGGCTGGGCAGCGCGTGAGCTTCATTGATCCAAATCCTGGCCGCAGCTATGTATTGCAATGGAATCTGAACGTGCAACAGGAAATCGCCGGTAATGTGACTGCGACTATTGCTTATGTGGGTTCTCGTGGCGTACATCTGCCCTTCCGTACGGATGATTCCAATATCGTGCTGCCCACGAAAGTGGGTGGCACGTATTTCTGGCCTGCAAACTTGGGCAGCGGCACCGTCGTAAATCCCGCGGTGGGAGGAATGGACCGGTTGGTGTTTGGAGCCGACTCATACTATGAGGCCTTGCAGCTCGGTGCGAAAATCAATCTTTCAAAACATTTGCTGGCCCAGTCGTCATTTACTTGGGGAAAGAGCATTGATACCGGATCGTCGAGCATCGCCGGCGATCAGTTTTCCAATTCGCCTTCGAGCTTGCCGTTTTGGTTCGATGCCAGGCTTCGGCGTGCCGTTTCTGATTTCAATCTGGCCAGGAACTTCGTCATCAGCGGAACGTGGGAACTCCCCAATCCCAGACAGCTTGAGGGAGCGGCTGGCTGGGCGTTCCGGGGATGGGAGTTCGGTGGAATTTTGGAAGCGAGCAGCGGCGCGCCCTTCACCGTCATCGTGGGCGGAGACCCTTTGGGATTGAACAGTGGAGACCCATGGGACTATCCCGATCGGCTTGGCGGAGCGGGATGCGGTTCACTTGTGAATCCCGGTAATCCGGCCAACTACATTAAAACGCAGTGCTTCACACCTGCCAATCCCATCAACCGCCTTGGAAACAATGGTCGAAATGCGCTCACCGGCCCCGGACTTCTGAATACGGACTTCTCTTTCAACAAGAACAACCGCATGCCTTGGATTCGCGAGAACGCCAATTTACAGTTCCGGGCGGAATTGTTCAATATTTTCAATCACCCGAATTTTGCGGCGCCCAACGAAAGTAATGTGCTGTTCAGTCCTGCGCCGAACCCGGCGTTTAATCCCAACCTTCCAAACAGCCTTACAAATCAGCCCAATATTTTTCCGGCCGTCCCTAGCGCCGGGCAGATCGTAAGGACACAGACGAGTTCCCGTCAAATTCAATTTGGCTTGAAGCTGACGTTTTAACAGCTTGAGGAGGTGAGGCCGTTACAGGACGGATGGATCCAGCAGAAGAAAAAGAGCTGCTACACTGTTGACAAATGAGAAAGGAAAAAAGTGAACACACTACTTAGAGTAGTTGCATTGGGCAGTATCCTCGGGGCTTTTGGCTCGCCCTCCGCGTTATCTCAAGGTAGCAACGGCGCAGGCGAAGGGAAAAATGTTGTGTCCGTGTCGTTTTATAAATTGCCGCCCGGACATCAGGATGAATGGCTGGCTCTGTACAAGAAATATCATCTCCCCATAATGAAGTACGAGAAAGAGCATGGGCAGGTGATTAGCGAGACAATTTACACGCGAGCAGCCCATCACGTGTCTCCTTCTTGGGACGTCGCAATTGTGATTGTCGCTCCGCCGCCGGGAAAACGGCCAAAGCCAGAGAAATCGCGTGGAGAGCTGATCCGCAGTCTTTTTCCGGATTTGGACGATTATGTAAAGGGAGAGCGGCAGCGCTGGTCTTTAACCCTGGAACATTGGGATGAGCAGTGGACGGAAATAGATATTGAGAAGAATCCGTCTCTCTACTACCCAGCGCCCAATTGACTTGCCAAGAGTTGCTGAGCTGAACCTCAAGGGAGTACAGACAAAATGGCGGCGGAGCTCGCAATTCTTGTGACTCCTCTTTCGCATTTTGTAATGCCACATTTACGAACTCGGGAGACAACGTGAACAGACAAGCGCTCTTGATTTTTTGGCTGATTACTTGTGCGAGCAGCGCACTTGCGCAGACGCCGCCTGGCCCGTTGACGCTCATTCAGACCATCGAAATGCCAAATGTTCCGCTGGGTCCGTACACGGATCACTTAACAGTAGACCTGAAAGGACACCGGTTATTTGCCACGCCGCAGGCGCATAAGAGCGTCTATGTTTTTGATCTAGACACTGGGAAGCTGATCCAGGATATTGCCGGATTTGAAAATCCTCATTCGGTGCTCTACCGGAGCGATCTCGACCGCATCTATGTGACCGACGGAGGCACGGGGGAACTAAAGATTTTTGACGGACAAAACTATCGGCTCACGAAAGCAATTAAGCTTCTGCTGGATGCTGACTCCATCGGCTATGATTCCGAAACGAAGCATTTGTACGTCACCAATGGTGGCGAGGGAGCGAAACTTGACTATTCCTTCCTGACGGACATCGATACCACACGCGGCGATCGCGTTGCGGACATTAAGATTTCAACCGCGAGCCTCGAAGCCATGGCACTGGAGAATTCTGGCTCCAACATCTACATCAATTTGACTGACAAAAATGAAATCGCTGTCGTGGACCGCCGGAAAAATACTCTGGTGACTCTATGGCCGATTACCAAAGGCAAGCACAATATTGCGGCTGCACTCGATGAGACGCATCACCGGCTTTTCGTCGGCTGCCGTAATACCGAAACCACCGGCGTAATCATCGTCATGGATACACAAACGGGACGGGAACTCCAGACTCTTCCGATTGCCGGGTGGGTAGATTACATGGCCTTCGATCCCCAAACGCAACGCATCTACGCCACCTGTGGCAAGCGGCCGGACAACACAGGTGCAATTTACGTCTATCGGCAAAGCGAATCGAATCATTTTACTCTGGAAGAAAATATACCTACTGCGCCCAGAGGCAAAACGGGATTATTTGTGCCAGAGTTGCACCGCTTCTTCGTTGCCATTCCTCATTATGAGGATACAAACGCGAAAATTTTGGTTTTCCAGGTCAACTAAAATATCCTGCTTCGCTCCCGGGAACTGCCAGACCAATGAATCGCTTGACAGCTTCGAAGATGGGGTGGTACAGCCACTATACTTATCTGGATGGAGTTGTCTCTGCCACTTATCGCCAAACACCCAAATCCGAGAGAGGAACAGAAAGATGACGAAGCGCTACGCCGCATCCGCCCTGGCCATTGGGATTTTGTTCGGCATTTTTGTTGTGCTGACTGGGAATCGGGTTGCAGTTGCGGGCGATGACGATGCGGTGCTCCAAGCCGACCACGCGTTTGTCCAGGCCATCGCGAAGTCCGACAAAACTTCACTCGGCAAGCTACTCGACGCGGATTTTACGTGGACCGATTCTGAGGGAAAGACCCAAACCAAAGGGGAGCTCCTCAAGAACTTGCCCAGCCCCGCTGCAGGATACGACGCGGAAGCGAAAGAGCGAACCTACGGTGATGTCGGCACCGTTCAAGTGAACAGCGGCAAAGCCTACGTCCTGCGCGTCTGGGTGAAGCGCTCCTCGGGATGGCGCGCGTTGGTTTATCACGAAGTCGTCCAGCTTGCGGCGCCGCCCGCTGCTGCAGGACCCGGCGTAAAGGACTGCGAGAATCCCTGCAAGACTGTGCCGTACAAACCAAAAAATGAAGCCGAGCAGGGAATCATCACTTCCTGGCAGCAACTCGAGACTGCAGTCACGGGTCATGATTCGGCCGGCTGGTCCCCTCACGTCGCCGAAGAATTTATTCAGGTGAGTTCCAACAACGACCATCCGCTCGATAAAGCGGGCCGCATGGGAGTGCTCGACAAACAAAAACTAGCCGCGGCCGGCTCCGCGCCCGCGCCGCTGGTGTCCGCTCGCATGTTTGATTTCGGCGACTCCGTGGTGATGACCTGCCTCCACCAGCCCTATCACGGCAAGCCGATTCACGTGAGCCGCGTATGGATCAAGCGCGACGCCAAATGGGTGATGGCCATCAGTTATCAGACAACGATCCAAGCCGCACCCGCACAAGCGGACTGATGTTGCGCCGGCGGACGGCTACATCCAGGGAATCTAAAATGAGAAATTTCTTGGCGTTTGCATTCGTGTTTGCGATCTCCTTCGGCGGTGTAACGCTCTCGGCCACAAGACCAGTCAGCGCTTCTGGTGACGAACAGGCTGTCCTTCAAGCCGACAAGGCTTTGCTTCAGGCCATTGGAAAAACAGACAAGACCGCGGTGGACCGTCTCCTCGACCCGGATTTCACGTGGATCGATTCGAGCGGCAAGAGCCAGAACCGGGCGCAACTGCTCCAGAATTTTTCGGCGCCCGCGAACGCCGACGTTGATCCCGAAGTGCGCGTCTATGGCCGCTCCGCCGTGGTCAGGGCAAATCGCGGACGAGTCCAAGTCCTGCGCATTTGGGCGAAGCGCTCCGCCGGCTGGCAAGTAGTTCTCTATCAGGAAGTCACCCTGGCGGTGAAATCCGAGCCCGCTTCTACGGGCGGCTCTGGATCGGAAGACTGCGAAAATCCCTGCAGGAGCATTCCTTATCAGCCGGAGACGCAATCCGAAAAAGACGCCATCGTTTCGTGGCAGGGCGTGATGAAGGCCATGGCCAATAATGACAAAGACGCCTACGTCCCGCTCATCGCCGACGAATTTACGGCCACCGATACTCACCACGACAGGCCTCTGAACAAAACGGACCGCATCGCCCAAATCAACAAACAAAAACAGACGGGAGACAAGCCGGTTCCCTCTGCATTGATATCCGCACGCATGTTCGACTTCGGCGAAACGGTGATGATGATCGCCCGCGAACAGCGTCCCGCCGCCAAACCGTATTTCAATACGCGCATGTGGGTGAAGCGAGACGCCCGCTGGCAAATGCTTTTCAGCTTCAATACCAGGATCGAATAATCGCTCCGCGCCCTCCATCCGTGCCGGAAATTAAGAATCCTCTCCATGTGGCCGCAGTCTTGCGAATTTGCAGTCTTTCTCTCTGGGGGGGTCGGAGCTTAAGCTCCGACATAACCGGTCGCCTCTCCCCCCGTCCGTCATTTCGAACGGAGCAGGCCGACACTTTCCTGCCTCTTGCCCCTGCAAGAGGTCGACCTGCGCAGAGAGACGTCTGCGCCGTCGCTCACGTTTCCAGTACGGATTGGTTAAGTAATAAGCAGGGAATGGGGAAAATTGAGGCGTGAACGGCAATGGGGCGGCATTAAACGGTGCGGGTGGCAGCAAGACGAAGAAGAAAAGAGCAAAGTCAAAAACCCCAGGTGCAAGACCGGCACCTGGGGCACCCGGCGTCCCGCTCCGAGGACACCATTGCCCAAAAGTATATTTGACACGCCGCGCGTAAATGTTTAAGCTGTAGAGAGTCGATTACCGTTGAGGACTGCGGATGCGGTCCTCGCAAAGAGGTAGCGACCACGCACAAGGAGATGTACAGTGATAAAGGCAGCAAGCGGGCCGCACACGCCCCCAAGTGTGCAACTGTCGTACCAACTCATCCGCAACACAACCAGTCCAGACGAAAAAATCACAGGCGTCAGTTCCTACGTGGCTAACGTCTCCGCCCTGGAGATTCTAAAACTTGACACGAAGGAGAACCTACGCGCCTACATTGCCGAGCACAATCCAAAGAAGCGGAACAAAGTCCACGAGGCAATCCGCGACACGATCGATACAATCCCCGTACGGTTCATCACACGTAACAGCGGCATCGCGATAGCAGCACTCGGAGCTGAGGTCGATGACACCAAAAAGGTCATCTGGCTCACAGAACCCAGCATTATCGATGGCGCGCAATCGCAGGGCGAGATCCGCCAATGGGTTCAAGAAACATTCGGCACCGAAATCCCGGACGATTTAGACGAACCGCCTTTCTTCGTCCGCGTTGAGATCATCGTCGATCCTGATCCAGACGAGGTCGTCGAGACAGCCATCGCACGGAATACTGCCACCCCGGTCAAATCCATCTCGCAGGCAGGAGCACGCGGGCACCTAGACGAACTCGAAGCGAGCATCCAGAAGATTCGCCCAGAAATCCAGATCCGTAAGAGAGAAACCGACGAAGGTGTGTACGACACCAGAAAAATTCTGCAGTACGCGCGACTACTGATGCCGGCCAGCGTTTCTGGAAATGAGTCAGCTGCCGAAAAGCTGCGGCCCTACAAAAACCCAGAACAGTGCCTGACCGACTTCTCAGACTGGTACGAAAACAAAACCAAAGACAAACACGCACGCCGCAAGTACGAATTCACGGTGCAGATCGCTCCTCTAGCGATCGCGGAGTACGAATTCTGGGAACGGCACGACGGTTGGAACGGGCAGTACATCTGGGACGAAACCAAGAAGGGCGGACGCGCCTGCCGCCGCGATAAGGCAAAGAAGATCGTGTGGGTATCTCCGGGTCTGGTCTTCCCAATCCTCGGCGCAATGAGTGAATTCGTCGACGAGGGGGCGCCGGGCACATGGACCATCTCCAAGCCTAGCCTATTCGAGTCGGGAAAAATGATCACCCGGGCCGTTGAGCAGTTCCGCAGCCTCGGTAGCGACCCAATGCAGATGGGGCGCTCCGCAGGTGCTTACGACGCTCTGCGGATCTATCCGAGCACCATTGTCGCTGTCATGAGGGATATAAGAGGCGCGAACACTCAACCTCAAAAGGCAGCGCGGCCGGCTCGATAGGGCCGTACCCAAAAAAACAAACGCAACCCAGGTCACACCAACCATTGCCTTCAAGGGCCGTCCCGGATCCCCGGGGCGGCCCTCCTTTGATACAAGAAAAGCCGGGTGCCCTGGCGGGTGGGACAGGCTTCCGAATTGGGTGGCGCACCCGCCAAAGCTCAGGGTCTTCCAAACTGTGACAGAAGCCCGCTATACCTTCTCTTGACTCTGGAATCGATTTCCGACGCCGCACGCAGTCCCGACTCGATTGCTCCGTTCATGTATCCTTGCCAGATTGCCGTGTGCTCCCCAGCGAAATGGATTCGCCCGAGCCGCTTGCCCAACAATGGCCGCACTTTCGTCATTTGGCCCGGTGCAAAAAAGGCGTAACTTCCGCCGATACGAGGTTGGTCACACCAACACCAAGCGATGGTTTTTCCTTTTGGTTCCAAGGCCGTCTTCCATACTTCCCCAGCGATCCTTCTGCCCGTGCGTGCCCGTTCAGAAGTTGGCAGTCGTCGGAGTTCATCTGCGCCGCGGCCAGCCACATATGCCGTCAGTAAGGAATCCCCCGTAACCGCGCCGTGGCTGCTCTGGTAAAGGAAACAGGCTTGGCGATTCGTGAGGACTTCATCGAATAGCTCACGAAAATCAGCAACCCACGTCTGCCAGACTTCGTGACTGACCCTCATGACAATTTTCATCTGGCGCCCTAGTTCGATCTGCTGGTAGGCATCCGCCATCTTCTTCGGCAGGCTAGGAACGAAGGTAATGTGGCGCACTTGATTCGCAGGTACCGCGATGACGATGTGCTCAGCTTCGAGGAATTCAGGCCTTTCGTTGTGGCTAGTTTGATAGAAGACCTTTGCGCTTTGAGGCGTGTGCTCCACCCGCGTGACCGTAGCTTGAAGGCGGATCTCTTGCTTCAAAACTCTCCGAAAGGCATCAGGAAGTCGCCAATTGCCGCCTTCAATACGCGACTCATCATCTAACTCGTTCTGGGGAAGCGCCTCCTCGTACAGAGCATGAAGGGCCGAGATTTCTTCCAATTCGACTGTCATCTGGGCTCTGTAATAGATTCGAAGGTAGGCAATTGCTGCCGCTGAAGCCTTGAGCTTCTTGAGGAATTCCAGAAAGCTGTACTTGTCCAGATACTTCAGGGGGGACTCTTCTGGGGAAACGAAATAAGAAATCCGCCTGGTATGGCGCTCGATTTTCTTCATCAATTCAGCCAAACCGGGGATTGTGGCTTTTTCGTCCTTTAAGGGGCGGAGATAGGCATCGTCCAGAAAGGCGGTCGCGTTTGGATCTGGATCCAAATTCAGCCTGAATTCATTCAGATAGTGATAAACAAAACGGTGCGCTGGGTGGATCCATTCCCCGCCGACTTCGGCGTATGCCTTCCCGAACTCTTTTCGTAAGGTGTGTACACGTCCCCCGACTCGCTTTGCACTCTCCAAGATCGTGACGTCAAAATGCTTTCGAAGCTCATACGCTGCGGACAAACCAGCAAGTCCGGCACCCACGATGACCACACGAGGTTGCCCTGCAGCGGGCCGTCCTGCCTTTGCGCGCTGCTGCTCCATTATTTGCGCCATCGACGCCGTTAGGGTACTTTCGGTTTTTCTAATGTAGCGGAGCAGATCCTCTCGTTTTATGGGCGTAGAAGAAATGCTTTCGAATAGACGGTGGGGCGCTCTGAAGGAGAGTGAGACTCTTGGTTTCATCGAAGGTTTCCCCCAAATAGGAAATCCCAAATCTCGGCCCACAGTATTATCAGATGAATTAAAAGAAGAACACCGTAATTTCTCCGGAGGCGGGTGGCGCATACGACGGTTTGGCGGCTAGTGTGCTCATTTGAATTCCGGCGGGTGGCCGACCCTCGATCTGCTCGCGAGGTGCTCCTGGTTGTAAGATGCCACCTGCTTTGGGACTAAGAACGAAAATCCTGGAGGAGCCATGGAAAACAGAGGCGGGTGGGTCAGACTTTTGAATTGGCCGGCGCACCCTTTGGGGTTTCGTTTTTTGCGTGTCTTTTGCATCCCGGATGATTCTGCGGGACAAAGGGTGCGGCTTTTGGGAGATGCCAGGCTCTCCCCGCAAAGAACGCGGGGAGTTCCCGGTAAAGGCAACCGGGACAAAGCCCGGCGCTACACTCAGACTGAGCTCGGCGCGCGCGACGGAGAGGCCCCTTGGCCGCGTGAATCAAGGTACGCAAGCCCGCGGGAGGATCACTCTAAACAGAATCGGTTGCTTTTTCATCCCCCGCGATAAGACCGAGAACTCCGCTCCTTCCTCGCCTCATGCTGCTGGCAGCGGATGCAGCGGGAGTCCCGTCAAGCGCGCGATTCGAGAAAAATCCTTGTCCAGAGTGAACACGCTGGCGCGATGCTCCAGCGCAATCGCGGCGATGAGTGCATCAATGGTTGTCAGACTCATTCCCTTGGCGCGCCCCAGCCGGAAAATCGCCGCCGCTTCTCCGTAGGTCCGGAAGCCACGGGGCTCGAGCATCTCCCACTGGGAAAGATAGTGCTCGATCCTGCTGGCGTCCCGCGTGAGGCCTTGAAGGATCTCAGTGACTACCACCCCAGTCAGTGCAAAAGGCTCGGCGTCGCCGATCATCCGCCGTAACTCATCTCCTGCGCGCCCCGGGGCGGAACTGAAAAAATCGATCCACACAGAGCTGTCCACCAGGATCAACCGCGGTTCCTCCGCATCGCTTTCAAGTCACCCTTCCAGATCCCCTTTCCATAATGGCGGAGGATGCGCTTCCGGCTCTCCGAGCGCACCAGCAGCTCCAGCGCCTTGTCTACGATTTCCCGCTTCGTCTTAAGCCGCGTCAGCTTGCGCGCCTGGCGCACCAGACTCTCGTCAATCTCAATGTTCGTTCTGCCCATGTTGAAAGCATACACCATTTCTTAAGGATTTGGTGTATTCTTCCGTGCGTGGCGGGTGGAGCGGGCTTTTGAATTGGGCGGCGCACCCTTTGGGGTTTGGTTTTGCAAAGGAGCCTGTGGTGAGCATGGCCGAACCATGCGGCCTTTGGGAGATGCCGGGCTCTCCCCGCAAGGAATGCGGAGAGTTCCCGGTAAAGGCAATCGGGACAAAGCCCGGCGCTAGAGAGCAGAGCGATTGAAGGAGCAAAAAGCAGATCCATCCCGCCGCGGCGGGCACCCCGCTATCCCTCAGCATCCAAACCACTTACAAGTAATCATTGACATACGGTACCAATATGCTATAATGGTTTCGTTAAGTCGGCACGGTTTCTCCGTGCTCTGCGAACAATGGGCGCCCGCCGCGTAGTTCTTCTAACTCCTTCAGAATCTTCATGTCCGACCCAGTTACTCTCTTACAAACAGACCGCCCCCGTAACCCCCTTTAGAATCAACACTTGTAAAAGTGTAACAAAACAAAAGACTTTAACTACCTTTGGAATGAACACTTACAAAAAACATAGGGGGGAGGGGGGTACGAGTCTACTGAGACGAAGGAAGTGGGGCGAGGGGCGAATATGGCGAGGTGAACTCGCCGCTACAAGAAGGGAGGAGGACTGCCGGGCTTCCCGACCCCGACCAACATCGTCGGGGTAGACGCCAACAGTCGAGACTCCCACGAACCGGGGGAAAGCCCGGCGCTACATGATGCGAACGAATCGGGGCACGATCTATCGTGCTCCTACGAAGATTGAGACAAGGTAGAAATCAAGCCACGATCCCCGTTCGACTTCGCTCAGGGCAGGCTCTCGGCTTCGCTCGGGATGACAAGGAGAAGAGAGATTTCTCTCTGCGCAGGCCGACCCTTTCACAGGAGTGAAAGGGAAAGAAAAAGTCGGCCTGCTCCGTTCGAAATGACGGTGGGTAGGGTGGTCGTCCAGGGCTGGTTAGATGGCGTGTCGGCTGCTAAGCAATCATGGGAGGGGCTGCTTACAACAGGAAAAGAGCTTTTCGTTGAACGGTGTGGGAAGGGCCCTTGCGGTTGCGGGGCCCTTGCCGAGACGAAACGTTATCTGCCGCCCCAGCGGTAGACTAGGCCGGCTTCGATTCGAGCGTTATTTTGGCGAGTGCCTCCGAAATGGGTGTAGAGATACTCGACCTGGATCAAACGAAGCGCGACGTGCTCCGTTACTCTGTAGTCGGCGCCGCCGCCGAGCGTCATCGCAAAGGAGTTACTGGAGGCCGAGCCCACGCCGCTGACGCTGGCAGTGATCCGCTCCCCTCCGAGCAAGAGATGGGCAAATGGGGCCAAACGACCGTACGAACGATAGGTAACCCTGGGCCCGAAGAGATAATTCAATGCGTGAGCGCTCGTTCCGGAGGGTTGACCGGTAAGCCTGCAACCGCCGAGTTCGCCCACCACCCCGAACCAGCTATTGAGGTTACCTGCCGCGGAACCGGCGGCACCCTGGCAGTTCGTGCCCCCTGGATTGAGGCGGATATACTGATAATCGCCGGATACCTCGGCCTTGGGGTAGTCCTGGGCCATGGCCGGAAGTGCTGCGAAGAAGTTAAGTAGACCTAGAATGAGTAAGTTACGCATTTCTCCTCCTGCGAATGAATTGTGCTGGGGTTACCTAAAATGGTCGCAGGGATACCCCCGGAATTCAACGACGATTCAGCATTTGTTTCCTATTGTCCAATAGGGCTTGCCGGATACACGTTTAGCGGAGGCTCCCTCCCGCTCTTTAAGCAGGGTTGCTCGAAGATCAGGGGACCGGCTGCGATGTGACGGGGTGCAACTCGTTCCATCCGTGGTCAGAGTCGTAGACGTAGACGCCCCAGACTAGATAGCGGTGGCTGACGCTTCTCTAGGCGAGGCGAAGCGGGAATGGCAGAGAGAAGAGAGATTTCTCACGTTCGTTCGGAATGACGGGCGCGGGAGAGGTCGCAGGAGCGAAAGGGATGAAAAAGCGTCAGCCTGTTCCGTTCGGAATGACGGACGTAGGGGTGGCGCGATGAGGGCGGCCCGCGATAAGAGCGAAGGCCGCCCGCCATTAACCCCCAACCCCGGCCGTTGGAGATGTGTTCGGCGATTGGTTTGCTGCTACCCCAATGGCTATTTTGTGGAAGGTCGAATAGGCCACCTGAAAAGTTTGTACCTTGGGAGCGCCGTCGGTCACTTTCAACAAGGTCTTCAGCATTTCTGGGTAGGTTGCGCGGTCATAAGTTTCCGCGTTTGCTTTCGAGTCCCACAGGCTGATGGCGACCACTTCCGGTCCGCCAGGTTCAACGAACAAGAGTTCGTCCTTAAAGCCCGGCTGTTTACGAAGGGCCGGAAGGATTTTGTTGTCAAACAGTTCGGAAAATTCTCGATGTGTGTTCGGCTTCAACTGCAAGGAAACAATGCGAGCAAACATGTAAACCTCCTAAAGTGGCGTTCGCTGGGCCAATACAGGTTTTTGAGGTTACGGCCGAACGCTGTCGACCCACGAGGAAAATTGCTGCAAACCGTTGGACATCTTATTTTCTCCGTTTGGGGAAGCAAGCTTTTCCTTCTGGAGAGCTCCCAGGACATCCGCGGCATTGTGCAAGTCTCGCCGCTCTTCAGATGCGCCAAGCCACCAGCTAATTCCTGAATTAGTAACATTTTCAGATTGCCGCTGACTGTTCTATTTTGCACAGGGTCTGCCCCATGGGGTGCGGGATGGGCTGAGAGGAGGGAACTCTCAGCCCATCCACTTGGTACGCGCCAGCCTGCCTGTTTATTTTGATGCGGCGCGAATTCGGTTCCCGCTGAGCGTCACAGCACCCGTCAGCGCGAAGACTCGACCGGTAACGCTGGCGCCGGTGGTGACGGTGTCGCTGGTATTCGCGAGAATGCTTCCTTCAAAAGAGGTGTTCGTGCCCAGAGTTGCAGAGCTGGTGACCTGCCAGAACACATTTCCTGACGTCGCTCCTTTGGCCAGGACAACAGAGGATTTGCTCGCTGTCGTAAGCGTGCTCCCAATCTTGAAAACGTAGACACCGCTGCCGTTGAGAGTGAGGGTTCCGGTCAACTGCGCCGAAGAATTAAAACAATAGACGCCGGGCGAGAGTGTGACCGCGCCGGGACTGGTGCCTAGAGTCTTCCCGGTCAGGTTGGTCCCGCAGTGCTCGGCTACCAGAGCCCCGTATGCAGTGTGCGCAGCGGCTTGAGCCGCAGTGGCGGTGGCATCGCCCGCGTGGATTGTTCCTCCGGTCACTTTCCCCGGAGGAAAGCCGGTGACAGCTTTACCAGGGCTTACACCCAAATCTCCGGTGATGATCGTCGGGCCTGTATTCGTCACCGTTGAGGCGCCCAGGACTGCGAAGCTCTGCGCGGAACCCAGTGGCGGCGCCGACTGCGCCCAGGCCAGGCTGCTCATGCTCAACATGCAAATAACCAACATAAGTTTTTTCATAGCAAAGCTCCTTGGCTGGATTTCGCTTCATCGTCATTGTCGAGTCGACCTCGAGCCCCAAAACCGACCCATATGCTAACCGTTGGTGCAAACTGACATCTGTTCACTCTTGGACACTATCGCAACAGACTGGCCGAGTAGTCGGAGAGGCGCCGATAGCGGAGGCGCCCCGACCGAGCCGGGGCTGGCGACGAGCGCGGGTTCAAGATTTGGAGCCGAGCGGGATTGTAGACGTATTGCCAGAGGTTTTGATCACGCTGTGTGGCGTTTACTTGCGGGGATGCTACGCGTGCCGGCGACTGCGGAAGGTGCGACAACCTGTACGCCAGGAAAGCGCTCCCCGCAGCAGCCAGAGATAGTCCGATGGCGCTTGCGCGTTTCATGCTTGGGGTAAAGCGAAGTCTAGCACGACGCACGTGCGGTGGCTGTAGTTTGACGCCTCGCAGCTGCGGGGGCACGAGGTCATGTCCTCCCGTCCATGAACTAAACCGCCACCGCCCTAGTCGGAAACACTTGGCCTGTCAAATGCGTCTGCTTAGATAGATAAACTCGCTCGTGGAGGTCTGCGCGCATGCAAAACCTTTGGAACGACCTGCGCTACGCATTGCGGATGTTGGTGAAGAGTCCCGGGTTCACACTCGTCGCCGTGATTGCGCTGGGGCTGGGTATCGGGGCAAATACGGCTATCTTCAGCATATTCAACGGCATGCTCTTGCGGCCGCTCCCCGCCAAAGATCCGCAGCAGCTGGTGGTTCTGGTTTCGCACCAGCGTGGATTCGACTTTCCACGGAACACCTCCTATCCCGATTTCAAGGAGTATCGCCAGTTGAACGCGGCGTTCTCCGACTTGATAGGTTATTCCATCACTCCTGTAAGTTTTGGCGCCGAAGGCCAACCCGAACGCGCCTGGGTCGAGCTCGTCACGGGCAATTATTTCTCTACGCTCGGCCTTGAAGCGGCACGCGGGCGCACTTTTTCTTCCGACGAAGGATGGGTGCCCGGCAAAGACGCGCTCGTCGTCCTCGGGTACAGCTATTGGCAGCGCCGCTTCGGTGGCGATGACGCGATCATCGGGCGCACCGTCCAAGTCAATCAGCATCCCTTCACCGTAATCGGCGTCGCGCCAGAGCGCTACCATGGCGCGTATTACTTCCTCGAACCGGACTTCTACATTCCTCTGACGACTCTTGGCTTACTCGATCCCAGCCAGGCCAGTGATCTCGACGACCGCAATGCCACTTTTGTACGCGTTATTGGCAGGCTGCAGCCCGGCGTAACTCCGGCGCAAGCGATGGCTGCGGCGGAGCCGACAATGCGGCGTCTCGCGCAGGAATTTCCCGAATCCCACAAGGACACTTCGCTACTCATCGTTCCCGAGCGCAGCGCGCGACCCGAGCCCGGACTCGCCGGATTCATGTCCACCGCCATGATTGTGTTCATGTCGCTTGTCGGACTGGTGCTTTTGATCGCGTGCGCGAATGTGGCGAATCTGATTCTCGCTCGCGCCAATGGCCGGAGAAAGGAAATCGCCACGCGCACCGCGCTCGGCGCCAGCCGCTGGCGCACTATGAGGCAGCTCCTCACGGAGAGCGTCCTGCTCGCTCTTTGCGGGGGAATCGCCGGGCTGGTTTTTGCGCGCTGGGCGGCCATCGCGCTGACCTCCATTCGCATCCCCACCGACATTCCTTTGCACCTGTTTGACCTGCGCCTGGACTGGCGCATATTCGGGTTCAGTTTTCTCGCCACGCTGGTCACGGGCGTGGCCGCCGGCCTCATCCCGGCGCTCCAGGTATCGCGCGCGAATCTTGCCGATGTACTCAAAGCGGGCGGGCGCTCCGGAGGCGCTTCCACGGGACGGCATCGTTTCCGCGACGCTCTGGTCGTCGCGCAAGTTGCTGTCTCGCTGCTGCTGCTCGCCTGCGCCGGATTTTTTGTGCGCAGCTTTCAGAATTCCGCGCGTGTTGACATGGGCTTTCGCGTGGACCACACGCTGATGCTTTCGATGGACGTCGGGCTGCAGGGTTACTCCGAAGAACGCGGGCAGCAATTCTACAAGCAGCTACGCGAGCGCGTGAAATCGCTGCCGGGCGTGCGCGATGCGGCCCTAAGCGGCTACATTCCCATGGGGTACGACAATGCTCTGGTGAACATCTATCCTGATGGGCAGGTCATCGACGACAAATCCAAGACGGAAACTTCCTGGTCGGACATGGTGCAGCACAACTATTTCCACGCCGCGGGAGTTCCCGTGGTCAAAGGCCGCGAGTTCAGCGAGGCCGATTCCGCCACTGCGCCCAAGGTCGCCATCATCAACGATACGTTCGCGGAAAAAATCTGGCCCGGCCAGGACCCCATCGGCAAGATCTTTCGTACCGACAAGAACGGGCCGCCGATCCAGGTCGTGGGCCTCACTCGCACGGGGAAATATCTTTTTCTATACGAGGCACCCCAGCTCTACGTCTACTTTCCCCTCGCCCAGCGCTACAATTCGACCATGACGTTGATGGTCTACGCGCAAGACGAGCCGCAGCGCCTTGCGCAACCCGTTCGTGAGCAGATTCACCAGCTGGACGCGAACCTGCCGGTGTTCGACGTAAATACGATGGACGCGCACGTCCAATACGGCAAGCCTCTCTTGCCCGCGCGTCTTGGAGCCATGCTCGTCGGCGCGTTCGGCTTGCTCGGACTGGTCCTCGCCTCGGTCGGAGTCTACGGTGTCGTCGCCTATTCCGTGAGCCAGAGAATCCACGAGATTGGTATTCGCACCGCGCTCGGCGCGCAGCGCTCGCAGGTATTGCGCATGGTGCTGCGGCAGGGAATGAGGATGGCCATGATCGGAACCGGAGTGGGCATCACGCTAGTGGTTCTGCTGCTTCGCGGCCTGCACTCGGTCTTGTACGGGGTGCAGTCCACCGATTTCGTGACTCTGACATCGGTCTCTGCTTTGTTGCTGGCCGTTGCCTTCGCCGCCAGCTACATCCCTGCTTTCCGCGCCGCCCAGGTGGACCCGGTAGTCGCCTTGCGGGAAGAGTGACCCGCTCTTCTCATTACACATCCGCGTTCGCGCAGCAGGCGGGGCTAGCCCGGCTTCTACAGGGCGTGAGAGAAGGTCTGGCCTACTTGGTGGATGGAACCTCCAGCGTGCGAACCAGATAGGGAATGATGACCTGGCGGAAGATGACGGGATCGGGCCAGACTTTCACCTGGCGGCCGAGGTGGCCGCCCTGGGGATTGATCCAGGCTTCCTTCGGAACATCTCCGCTGTTGAGAATCAGATAGGCGTCGGAAATGGGGACCTGGGTGTCCAAGACGCCGGCGATGATGAGCATGGGGGCAGTCGGCTTGCCGAGGAGGCCCTGACGAACGAGCGACATTTTGGGAACGATGGTCGCGAGATCGTTCACTGTTTTGGCGCCTTCGTAGATGGACATCAGCGCGGGGCCAAGCCCGAAAAGATATTCGCGATTGGCCAGAGTTTTTTCCGGTGAAAAGTCGGATTGAAACACGGGAGGAGACTGCGCGACGACGGCTTTCAGGCGCGCATGATCAAGAATGGCAAGCTTTGTAGCCCAGTAAGCGCCGAAGCTTTGGCCATCAACGCCGATTCTGGTTTTGTCCACTTCGGGCCGCGTTTGCAGATAGTCGATGACGCGCGAGAACATGCGCTCGGCGGTTTCGCTGGCTTTGATGGGCGCCTGGCCGGTGCCGGGCGAGTCCACGCCGATGAAGCCGATTCCATACGGCAGGACGGCGCCGAAATTTTCGGAAAGATCTTCCTTGCGGCTGTCGAGGCCGCTGATCGCCAGAATGACCGGAACGGGGCCGTTGGTGTTCTTCGGCAGGCGAAGATAGCCGACAATCTCCGAGCCTTCGAACGGAATGTGAACGACTTCGAGCGGCGGGTCCATGAAACGAGCGTGCGCGAGAAACGCTTCGAGCGCTTTGGCATAAGCGCGCTGCTTTCCCGGTGAAGAGGGGACGGGCCAGCGGCCGAAAGAATAAAGCCGCCACGCGCGGACGTATGTGGCGCTGGCCTTCGCGGGATCCGTGACTTCGAGAGATTTTGCCTGGGCCATGTAGCGGTCGGCAACCGCGCTGAAAGCCGCGGCCCATTCGTCGTTGTCCGATGTCTTGATGGAAGCGAAAGCTTCACGGACGTCCGCGGGATCGAGCCCGATCAGGGGATACATGCCGTTTTCGGCGCGCTTGAGAGCTTCGGTTTTTATCTCGTCGAGCGTACGTTCGCGCTGTTCCTGCGCGAATGCGGGGTGCGCGAGCCCAAGCGAGAAGAGCAAAAGGCCAATACCACGAATAACGTTTGAAAAATTCATTCTAAGACCTTTCTAAATCCTTTTCAGGCCAAATCTTAGCTTCTGTTGCAGCTAGAAGGTTGGACCGCTGTACCATTGCGCGCCAAAATCTGTCAAGGACATTTTCAGATTGTGAAAAATCGCGCGGAAACGCCGCGATTTTCCGGGGGAAGCGTGATGGGGTATAGTGGTTGGACCAAAACAGAAAACTTAGGTGGTTACATCCATAATGAGGATGGGAAGAATTCCGCCGAGGGAGAATCAAAATGGCGATTGCAACGGTAAACCCTGCCACGGGACAGCTAATCAAATCCTTTGAACCGCTGAGCGATTCGCAGATTGAAGTGAAGCTGCAAAGAGCGGCGGACACATTTTCGGAATACCGGAAGGTGCCGTTCGCGGAGCGCGCGCGAATGATGCTGAAGGCCGGCGCCATTCTGGAGAATGAAAAAGAGAATTATGCGCGAACCATGACGACGGAAATGGGGAAGACGTTTCGATCGGCAGTGGATGAGGCTGTGAAGTGCGCGTGGGTTTGCAGATACTACGCGGAGAATGCAGAACGATTTCTTGCCGATGAAGTAGTGGAGACTTCGGCGAGCCGAAGTTACATTCGCTATCAGCCGCTGGGAGCGGTTTTGGCGGTGATGCCGTGGAATTTTCCCTTCTGGCAGGTGCTGCGATTTGCCGCGCCCGCGCTGATGGCCGGCAACGTAGGGCTGCTGAAGCACGCGTCCATCGTGCCGCAGTCCGCGCTGATGATCGAGGAAGTGTTCCGCAAGGCCGGGTTTCCCGAAGGAGCATTTCAGACGCTGTTGATCGGCTCGCAAAAGGTGGAGAAAATTCTGGATGATCCGCGGGTTGCGGCGGCGACGCTGACCGGAAGCGAAGGAGCGGGAGTCCAGGTAGGGATGGCGGCGGCAAAAAGAATCAAGAAGGTGGTGCTGGAACTTGGCGGAAGCGATCCGTTTATTGTCATGCCGAGCGCGAATCTGGAGGCGGCGGTCACGACGGCGGTGAAGGCGCGAATCTTTAATAATGGGCAGTCGTGCATAGCGGCGAAGCGGTTTATCGTGGCGGAGAAAATCGCGGACGAGTTCGAACGCAAGTTTGTGAGCAAGATGGAAGCGCTGAAGGTGGGAGATCCTTTCGATGAGAAGACGGAGCTTGGACCGCTGGCGACGGCGGACGGGGTGACCGACCTTGACCGCGACGTTCAGAAGACCATCAAAGCGGGAGCGCGGGTCCTGACGGGGGGTAAGCCGCTCGATCGCCCGGGAAATTTTTACGCTCCGACCGTCTTGACGAATATTCCGAAGGATTCGCCGGCCTACCGTGAAGAGCTGTTCGGCCCGGTGGCGAGCGTGTTCCGTGCCAAGGACCTGGATCATGCCATTCAAATCGCCAACGACAGCCGATTTGGTTTGGGGGCCAGCGCGTGGACCAACGACGAGGCCGAGCGTGAACGCTTTATCAACGATCTAGAATCGGGAATGGTTTTCATTAACCGAATGGTGGCTTCTGACCCTCGTATTCCTTTTGGGGGAGTGAAGTGGTCCGGCCATGGCCGGGAGCTTGGAGCGCATGGCATACGGGAGTTCACAAATATAAAGACTGTGTGGATTGAAGAAGCGCACTGAAAGTGTTGCGACTGCGAAGGGCGTGTGGTAGGTTGGTCCGACAACTCGACCAGAATTTGACGAATCCCCCGTCAAGGGCGCGCGCTTGAAAACCTCTTTCAAGATAGTCGGGCAGGCGCCAGTCGGGAATAGAGTCTCTCGGTTGAGGAGAATCCCATGTACAAAATTGTGCGTTCGTCTCGCCTCTACGAGCAAATCGTTCAGCAAGTTGAAGAATCCATTCGAGAGGGCACGCTGAAGCCCGGCGATCAACTTCCACCGGAACGGGAATTGGCACAGCAATTTGGCGTCAGCCGGACTGCGGTCCGCGAAGCGGTCAAGGCGCTGCGCGAGAAGGGGTTTGTGGAAGCGTATCCTGGGCGCGGAACGTTCATCACGGACGGAACGTCGCATGCCATCCGGCAGTCGCTCGACCGGATGATCAAGATTGGGCAGCCGGAGGGGTCCACCTACTTGGCTGAGGTTCGCGAAATATTGGAACCGGAGATTGCAGCGCTGGCGGCGACGCGCGCCGAGGAAGAAGATTTGGCTTCCATGCGCGAGGCGGTCGCGGTGATGGACAACGCGAAACGGGATTCCGACGCGTTCATCGAGGCGGATCTTGATTTTCACCTGGCGCTCGCGGAAGCGGCGGCGAACCCCATCATCCTGTCGTTAATTGATTCCATCGTGGGATTGCTGCGGGAACAGCGTTTGCGGATCTTCCAGATCGAGGGGGGCCCGGAGCGCGGTCAGTATCACCACAAACGAATCCTCGAGGCGGTGGAGCGCCATGATGCAGTCGCGGCGCGCGAGGCGATGAAAGCACATCTGCGGCAAGTGCGGGACGATTGCAAGGACACGCCGAGCAGGCAAGATTCCGCGCTTTCGAAATCTGCCTCGTAATTTAAAACTCAGAGGCGAGGATTCATGGCCAATCTGGGATTCATCGGACTCGGTGTGATGGGCAGCGAGATGGTGAACCGGCTGCTCAGCAAGGGCCACAGCGTTACGGGATACAACCGCACGCGTGCGAAATCCGAATGGCTGGTCAAGAAAGGCATGAAGTGGGCCGATTCGCCGCGGGGTGTCGCGGCCGCGGCGGATGTCACGTTTTCGATGGTCACCAATTCCGCGGCGCTCGGCGCCGTTGCGAACGGACCGGATGGATTTCTGGCGGGGCTGACGAAGGGCAAGACTCTGATTGATATGAGCACGGTCAGCCCCGCGTACAGCCGTGAGATTGCCGCCAAAGTCCGGGAGAAGGGCGCGGACATGGTGGACGCGCCCGTTTCCGGGAGCGTGATTACGCTGCAAGAAGGGAAGCTCTCGGTGATGGTGGGCGGGCGGCGGGAAACTTTCGAAAAGGTGAAGCCGCTGCTGAACGATGTCGGGCCCAAAGTCACTTACGTCGGCGAGAACGGGCTCGCGCTGGTAATGAAGATTGCGACGAACCTGAGCCTCGCGGTGCAGATGCTGGCGTTTTCCGAAGGCGTTCTGCTCGCGGAAAAAAGCGGCATCGCGCGGGAAACCGCGGTTGACGTGCTGACGCACAGCGTAATCGCGTCGCCGATGGTTCAATATCGCGGCCCATTCGTTCTGAAGATGCCGGACGAAGCCTGGTTCAACATAAACATGATGCAGAAGGACATGGTGTTGGCGCTGGAGCTGGGCCGGCAGCTTGACGTGCCGATGCCCACGACGGCGGTTACCAACGAATTTCTGACGGCTGCCAGGGGAATGGGCATGGCGGAGAAAGATTTCGCGGTGGTGTTCGACGCACTGGCGCAGATGTCGGGAGTAAAGAAATGAGCATTGCCACAGACCAATCGAAGACGAACGCCGCTGTGGAAGTGGAACGCTGGATCCGAATGTACCGGCGGATGGTGATGATCCGGCTGTTCGAAGAACAGGTGAATGAACTTTATACCCGGGCACTGATGCCGGGCCTGGCGCATCTGTATGTCGGCGAGGAAGCCGTGGCCGTGGGAATTTGCGAAGCGCTTCAGCCGGACGACTACATCACGAGCACGCATCGCGGGCACGGGCATTGTCTTGCGAAAGGGGCTTCTCCGGACCGCATGTTCGCGGAGCTACTCGGAAAAGAAGCGGGGTATTGCCGGGGCAAGGGTGGATCGATGCACATTGCCGATCCGGCCACGGGGAATCTGGGAGCGAACGCCATCGTCGGGGGCAGCGCCGGAATTGCCACGGGCGCCGCATTTTCCTCGAAGCACCTGGGCACGAAGCAGGTGGCGGTGTGTTTCTTCGGTGAGGGGGCGCTGGGGCAGGGGGTTCTTTACGAAGTGATGAATCTCGCGTCGCTGTGGAAGCTGCCGGTAATTTACGCGTGCGAGAACAATCTCTACAACGAATACACGCACTATTCGGAGACGACAGCGGGCGACCTTCTGGCCCGGGGGACGGCTTTCGGGTTGCACGCGGAGAGCGTGGATGGGCAGGACGTGCGAACGGTATATGCGACCGCAAGAAAACTGATTGAACGCGCGCGCAGCGGCGAAGGGCCTGCATTTCTCGTGTGCAATACCTACCGCTATGCCGGACACCACGTTGGCGACATCAACCGCGAGTATTACCGTTCGAAGCAGGAAGAGCAGGAGTGGAAGACGAAGAGGGATCCGATCAAGAGCTTGGCGGACTGGCTGACCGCTCAGAAGTTTGCCGATAGCCCCGCACTCGAAGGCATTCAAAACGAAGTGCGGGCGGAGATGAAGGCGGCGGTGGAGTTTGCGATCGCCGCGCCGTATCCGACTCCAGACCAAGTCGATCAGGACGTTTATGCCTGAAGTGGCGACGAGAGAGCTGACGTTTGCACAAGCGGTGCGCGAAGCGCTGGCGGAAGAGATGCGGCGCGATTCGCGGGTGTGCATTTTCGGCGAAGACGTAGCCGAAGCGGGGACGCCGTTCAAAGTCTTGTCGGGGCTGGTGGAGGAGTTCGGGCCTTCGCGCGTGATTGACACGCCTATTTCCGAAGCGGGTTTCACGGGCGTGGGAGTCGGAGCGGCGATGACCGGACTGCGGCCTGTCGTGGACATCATGTTCGGCGATTTCATCACGCTGGCGATGGATCAGATGGTGAATCAAGCGGCGAAGGTGCATTACATGTCGGGCGGAACGTGGAAAGTCCCGATGGTTTTGCGGACGACGCTGGGCGCCACGCGCCGCTCGGCCGCGCAGCATTCGCAGTCGCTGCATGCTTGGTTGAGCCACGTGCCGGGACTCAAGGTTGCCATGCCGTCCACGCCGTACGATGCGAAAGGGCTATTGAAGACGGCGATCCGCGACGAAAATCCAGTGGTCTTTTTTGAAGATAAGATGATGTACAAATTGAAGGGCCCGGTGCCTGCCGAGGAGTACACCATTCCCTTCGGAGTGGCAGACGTGAAGCGTGCGGGGCGGGACATCACGATCGTGGCGACGAGCAGCATGGTCCAGGTGGCTTTGGGAGCGGCCGAAATTTTGGAGAAAACGGGAATCAGCGCGGAAGTGATCGATCCGCGGACGATGTGGCCACTCGATGAGAAGACGCTCGTCGAATCGGCGAAGAAAACTTCGCGGGTGATTGTCGTGGACGAAGGCTACGGGCGTTATGGCGTGACTGGGGAGATCGCCGCGGTGATCGCGGAAGGCGCGTTCTACAGCCTGGAAGCGCCAGTGAAACGGATAGGTGCGATGCACGTGCCGATTCCGTTTTCTCCGCCGCTTGAAGACGCGACCGTGCCATCGGAGCAAGCGGTGGTCGAGGCGGCACAGGCGCTCTGCGGTAGACAGTAAAATTGCATCGCGTGAAGGGATTCGCACCACGATGCGATCACGCGTTGCGACTGATGGGAGAAGGCTATGACCGTTTCCTCAGGGGCTAAAGCCCTTTGAGAGGCGAGTCTTATGTCGGAGCTAAAGCTCCGACCCCCAAAGGCAGGAGAACGGGAGGCGGTTCATGGGACTGAAAACTTACGGGGCGATGGCGGTGGATTGGGAAGCGCGCATCGACTTCGACCGGCTACGCCGTGAACGTCTCGCCCGTGCCAAACAACTGCTGGCCAAGTCGGAGATGGGAGCCCTGCTCTGCTTCGACATGAACAATGTGCGTTACATCACGGCGACGCACATCGGTACCTGGGCGCAGGACAAAATGAGCCGTTTCACGCTGCTGCCACAGAAGGATGAGCCGATTCTGTGGGATTTCGGATCGGCGGCAAGGCATCACCAGCTCAATTGCCCCTGGCTGGGAGAAAGATCGCGCGCAGGGATTCCGTTGCTGCGCGGGGCGATGTCCCCGGAAATGGGCCGCGCCGAAGATGTGGCGCGCAAAATCAAAATCGAGCTGGAGAAACGAGGGCTGCACAAAGAGCCGCTCGGAGTGGACATCATCGAGCCGCCGATCCTTTTCGCCCTACAAAAAGAAGGCATCACGGTGGTGGACGGCCAGCAGATCCTGTCGGATGCGCGGGTTATCAAGACGCAGGACGAGATTTCGCTGCTGAATCACTCGGCAATGATGGTCGACGCGGCTTACGACGAGCTGTACCGCGCGATGAAGCCGGGAATGAGCGAGAACCAGGCGGTTGGGCTCGCAAGCAAGGTGCTCTACGACCTCGGCTCGGAATATGTGGAAGCGGTGAACGCCATTTCCGGCGAACGCTGCAATCCGCACCCGCATGTGTTTTCCGATCGCGTGCTACGGCCGGGCGATCCCGTCTATTACGACATTCTTCACTCCTACATGGGCTACCGCACGTGCTACTACCGGTGCTTTACGATCGGATATGCGTCGCACGCGATGATCGATGCCTATAAACGCTGCCGGGAATATCTGGATGCGGCGATTCAGCTGGTTCGGCCGGGACGTACGACAGGAGAAATCGCTTCGGTTTGGCCGAAAGCGCAGGAGTTTGGTTTTCCGAATGAAGAAGCGGCCTTCGCGCTGCAATTCGGCCACGGCATTGGGCTGGCGATCTGGGAAAAGCCGGTGATCAGCCGGCTGGTGTCGCTGGAACACTCGCACGAGATCAAACCGGGGATGGTGTTTGCGCTCGAAACCTTCTGGCCTTCGACCGACGGCTGGAGCGCAGCACGGATCGAAGAAGAAATCGTGGTGACGGAAACGGGGCACGAAGTTATTACGCGTTTCCCAGCGGAAGAATTGATGGTGGCGGGGGCACATTATTTCACGGTGAACGGTCCCCTCGCCACCGCGCGCGAAAATGAAGCCGCGCCAAGCCGGCGCGTCGTCGAAATGGTAGAGGCCAGCGCCAAAACAGAAAGGGTGGGAGCCTCAGACTAAGGAAGCGCTCCTGGGGAACTGACAGACACTATGGCGATCAGCGTCGTGATGCCCGCGCTCGAAATGGCGCAAGAGACTGGGAAGCTTCTGGCCTGGCGAAAAAAAGAAGGCGAGCGCGTGACCAAGGGCGAACCGCTCCTCGAGATCGAAACTGATAAAGCCGTGGTGGAAGTCGAAGCACCGGGGGATGGTGTGCTTGCGGGCGTGACGGCGGAAGTTGGGGCGGTCATACCCGTCGGAGAAACCATTGCGTGGCTGGTTGCTCCCGGAGAAAAACCTCCCGCGAAAGCGGCGACGGCAGCGCCTGCGGCGCGCGGATCTAGCGGAACAGAACGCGCGGCAGTGGCCGCGAGCCAGGCGTCCGCAACAGCTACTGCGGCGGCGCCGCAGATTTCGCCAAAGGCGCGACGACTCGCAAAAGAACTGGGTGTGGATTTCACGCGCTTGAAGGGAACAGGGCCCGAAGGCACTATCACCGCTGAAGATGTTCAAGCCTTCGCCGACGGAAAGGGCGCAGCCGCTGCGCCCGCGGGCGAGTCGCTCAGTCAAATTGCGCGGCTCATGGCGGAGCGCACCACGCAGAGCTGGACGAGCGTGCCGCACTTTTTCCTGGTGCGCGACGCGGACGCCAGCGAGCTTGTGGGCTTAAGCAAGAAACTCGGCCCAGAAATTGAAAAGAACCACGGCGCGCGACTAACCATCACCGATTTGTTGATCGCGCTGGTGGCCCGAGTCCTTGCGAAGCATCCGCGAATGAATTCGAGCTGGACGGGTGAAGCGATTCGCTCGAATCCCGACATCAACATCAGCGTGGCCATGGCTGTGAAGGATGGCGTGGTCGGCGCGGTGATTCACAAGGCGAACACGACGCAACTTGGCGAGATCTCCACGCAGCGGCGCGATCTGAGCGAACGAGCGAGAGCGGGCCGGCTGCGTCCGGCGGACATCACGGGCGGCACCTTCACCATCAGTAATCTCGGCATGTATAAGGTGGACGCGTTCAGCGCGATCATCACACCGCCGCAAGCGGCGGTGCTGGCGGTGGGAAGCATTTCCGATCGCGTGGTTGCGGTCGATGGCAAGCCCGGCGTCCGGCCGATGATGACGATGACGCTGTCGAGCGATCACCGCGTCGTAGACGGAGCGAAGGCCGCGGAATTCTTGAGCGAATTGGCCGAGGCGGTTCGCGAACCGGAAAAGTGGTTAAAGTGATTTCCCCGGCAGGGGCCCTTGAAGTTAGAACCATCCGCTGCAACCCGCGAGGCAGAGCGCTCCGATGACAACGTCTAATGCGAAGAAGCAGCCCTTTTACAGAAGTTTGTCCGGCCAAGTGTTGATTGCTGTGGTCATCGCGATCGTTTTCGGCTATTTCCGGCCGGCGGCGGCGACGGCGATGAAGCCGCTCGGCGACGCCTTCATCCGGCTGATCACGATGATCATTACGCTCGTGATTTTCTGCACCGTGGTGACCGGGATAGCCGGCATGGAAGACATGAAGAAGGTCGGGCGTGTGGGCGGAAAAGCCCTTCTGTACTTTGAATTAGTGTCCACACTGGCATTGGTCATTGGTCTGGTGGTCGGCAATCTTCTGCACCCGGGGAGCGGGCTCAACATTAATCCTGCGAGTCTCGACGCCAAGGCCGTGGCCGACTACGCGGGTCAGGCGAAAACGCTGAGCGTGACGGATTTCCTGATGCACATCATTCCGACCACGGTTGTGGACGCTTTCGCCAAGGGCGACATTCTGGAGGTGATTCTCGTCTCCGTGCTGTTCGGCTTTGCGTTGTCGATTGTAGGGCCGCGTTGCAAGCCGCTGATCGATGTCATTGAGGCGTTGACGCAGGCAGTGTTCGGGGTAGTGACGATCCTGATGCGCTTCGCTCCCATCGGCGCTTTCGGCGCGATGGCTTTTACGGTCGGCAAGTACGGCATCGCCGCGCTAGGTCCGCTGATCAAGCTCATCCTGACATTTTATCTGACGGCCATTTTGTTCGTTGTTGTCGTGTTGGGGACGATCGCATGGCTGGCAGGATTCGGGATCTTTCGCTTTCTCTGGTACATCAAGGAAGAAATTATTCTGGTGCTGGCAGTGAGCTCGTCGGAACCCGCGCTGCCGACATTGATGGCCAAGATGGAAAAACTCGGTTGCTCGAAGGCCCTAGTGGGATTGGTGGTGCCCACGGGATACACGTTCAACACCGACGGCTCCAGCATGTATATGACGCTGGCGGCCCTGTTTGTGGCGCAAGCGACCAACACGCACCTGACGCTGATGCAGCAGCTGACGATTCTGGGCGTGGCGGTGCTGACTTCGAAGGGAGCGAGCGGCGTGCAAGGCGCGGCGTTCATCGCGTTGGTGGGCACTATGATGGTGATTCCCACGATTCCGGTGGCCGGGATGGCGCTGATTTTGGGAATCGACCGATTCCTGAGCATGTGCCGCGCGACGGTCAATATGCTCGGCAATGGTGTAGCCACGGTCGTGGTGGCGCGCTGGGAGAAGGAGCTCGATCGAGAAACATTGCGGCGTAATTTGGCGTGATGCACAACCCGGGGAGGAGCCCGCGCCACGTTATGGAGATTGTGGAAGACAGCGCCAAGATGGAGGTTTGCTCTTGATGGGAACAAAGGGAAGCATTGGCCTGTTTGTTGCCGCGCAAGTTTTCTCGGCGCTTCTATTTGTTGTCGGCGGATTCGCGGCCCAGCAAACCGCGCAGCTAGTGACCGAGAAGAAAATGGTTCCCGACAATCCGTCTGAACATACGCCTCCGGCGCAGCCGATTCCTTACAGCCACAAGACGCACCTGGCGGTGGGACTGGAGTGCAAGGATTGCCACGCGAATCCCGAACCTGGCAGGCTGATGACGTTCCCGGCCACGAGCAAATGCATGCAGTGCCACGTAACGATCGCCAAGAACAAGCCGTCCATCCAGAAGCTTGCTGAGTTTTCCAAGTCCCAAAAACCGATTCCGTGGGTGCGTGTTTACACCGTGCTGCAAGGGATTGCGTGGACTCACCGGACGCACTTGCAAGCGGGCGTGAAATGCGAGACCTGTCACGGGCCAGTCGCACAGATGGATGCGATGTCGGAAGTAACGAGCATCATCACAATGTACAGTTGCTTGAATTGCCATGAGATGAACCACGCGAAGACGGCTTGCGACACCTGCCATAAGAACTGAACGAGCGGGGCTCTTTGTTCTTCGCCCGATTCGGATCGGACGCGAGAGAGGGCAGAGGAGCCAGGGTTTCCGTGAAGTTGCGGTAGGATGGTCCAGTGGTATGATAACGGGGAGCGGCGACGCAAGCTTGCCCGATTTTGCAAGTTAGTGGGAGATGATCGCGATGCCGATCGAATTGGAAGTCAACGGTAAGCGCTACCCTGTCCATTACGACCCCGACACACCTCTTCTCTTTGTCCTGCGAGATGAACTCGGCCTGACCGGAAGCAAGTATGGGTGTGGAGAAGGGCAGTGCGGCGCGTGCACCGTGCTGATCGGCGGAGCGCCGCGCCGGTCGTGCCAGATTCCCGTCAGCGCTGCGGCGGCTAAGCCCATCACCACGATCGAAGGGCTTGAGAAAGACGGACGGTTGCATCCCGTGCAACAGGCATTTCTCGACGCGGGCGCTTTTCAGTGCGCTTACTGCACGCCAGGAATGATCATGAGCAGCGTCGGACTTCTGCAGAGCAATGCCAATCCCAGTTCGGCGGAGATCGTGCAGTTCTTGCAGGGCAATGTCTGCCGCTGCGGCACGCACGCGCGCATCATCGACGCCATCCACCAGGCGGCCAAAGTGATGGAGGAGCACGGGCGATGAGCGGCTCCAGAGAGAAGTTTGTCGTTGAGCCGGAGCGCTACGAATTCAGCGCGGGCCCCATGCATCATTTCGAATTGCTTCGGCGCGATTTCTTCAAACTGCTGGGCGCCGGGATTGCCGTCTTCACGATGGCGAAAGAATCCGGGGCGATGCAGGAAACGGCGCCAGCGCGGGGCTTCCATTCGGAAGATCTGCCCAAGGAAATTAATGCCTGGCTGCACATCGGCGAAGACGGCGGCGTCACGGCGTTCACCGGCAAGGTCGAAATTGGGCAGAACATTCGTACATCGCTGGCGCAAACCGTTGCGGACGAGCTTCGGGTTCCCTTCGAAAGCGTCCGCATGGTGACGGCGGACACGGCGCTGACGCCGTTTGATTTTGGCACCGTGGGAAGCCGTTCGATGCCGACGATGACGCCGCAGCTTCGCCGCGTGGCCGCGGCCGCGCGCGATCTGCTTGTTCAAGTAGCGGCGAAGGAATGGAATGTTCCGGCGGAGGGCTTGAAAGCGGCGGATGCCAAAGTTACGGATCCCGCATCAGGACGATCGCTTCGCTATGCGGAGCTTGCTCGCGGCAAGACGCTCGCGCAAAACCTTCCTGCCGAAGACCCAGTAACTCTCGCGACAGAGTGGACGATCGCGGGGAAATCCATTCCGAAAGTGGACGCGCGCTCATTCGTCACCGGCAAGCATCAATTCACGCCGGATTTGCGCCCAGCCGGATTGCTCTATGGCAAAGTGCTCCGGCCACCGTCGTTCGATGCAACGATCACAGCATACGATGACGCTGTGGCCAAAGCGATGCGGGGTGTGATCGTCGTGCACGACGGGGATTTTGTCGGCGCAGCCGCGCAAAGCGAGCGCGAAGCGCAGAAAGCGCTCGATGCCATTCAGGTGAAATGGAAGGAAACACCGCAAATCTCCAACCGCGAGATCTTTGCTTATCTCAAGAAGAATGCCGCGGCCACTAGTGAAGATCGTTATCGAAAGCAGAGCGGCTCGATGGAAGAGGGTCTGGCGCAGGCGGCGCATCGTCTGGACACGACGCACACGATTTCCTTCATTGCGCATGCTCCGCTCGAGCCGCGCGCGGCGGTGGCACAGTGGACCGATGGAAAACTCACGGTATGGACCGGCACGCAGCGCCCCTTCGCTGTGCGCGATGACCTTGCCAGTGTCTTCCATGTTCCGGAAAGCAGCGTGCGGGTGATCGTGCCGGACACGGGCTCGGCGTACGGCGGCAAACACACGAGTGACGCAGCGCTGGAAGCAACGCGGCTGGCGCGCGCGGCCGGGCGTCCCGTCCGGGTGTTCTGGACTCGGGAGGAGGAATTTACGTGGGCTTACTTCCGTCCCGCGGGCGTGATCGAAATCAAAAGCGGCATTGCATCTGACGGCAAGCTGACTGCGTGGGAATTTCACAACTACAATTCCGGAATGTCGGCCATCGAGACGCCTTACGTCGTGGCGAACCGGCGAATCGAGTTTCACCCCGTGCCGTTCAACATGCGGCAAGGCTCATATCGCGGCCTGGCGGCGACGGCAAATGTGTTCGCGCGGGAAACGCACATGGATACGGTGGCGCGGGCGGCACAGATCGATCCGCTCGAATTCCGTCTAAAGAATATTTCCGACCCGCGGTTGAGGGCCGTGTTCGAAGCCGGCGCCAAAACTTTCGGCTGGCCACGGAAGAAAACACAGGAAGGGCAGGGATTCGGCCTCGGTGGCGGCATCGAAAAGGGCGGCTACGTGGCCACGTTTGCGGAAATCGTGGTGGATCGTGCTTCGGGGGCGGTGCGCGTCGTGCGCGTGGTCAATGCGTACGAGTGCGGCGCCATCGTGAATCCCGACGGTTTGCGCAATCAGGTGATTGGCGCGGTCATTCAGGGGATGGGCGGAGCGCTCTTCGAAGCGATCGAATTCGAAAATGGCCGCATCACCAACGCGCACTTTGCGAATTATCGCGTGCCGCGTTTCCGCGACGTGCCGGAAATCGAAGCGGTGCTACTCGACCGCAAAGACATTGCATCCGCGGGAGCCGGCGAAACGCCCATGCTGGGAATCGCGCCCGCCATCGGCAACGCAATCTTCGACGCCACGGGCGTCCGGCTGAATGGCTTGCCGCTGGCTCCGAACGGCGTCAAGACCTGATACCCCGCACCGTTCACTTCTAAACTATTTACAAAGAATGGCCGCGGCTCTATTTCACTCCATGCAGCATCAATAGTCCGGCCGTTAGCCATGTGGCTTGCGAATCACTTCAACCGAGCAATGCGCGTGAATGGCCACGCCTTCCGACACGCTGCCCAGCAACATTCGGTCGAAGCCGCGCCGGCCATGAGAGCCCATGACAATCAGATCTGCACCCCATTGCCTTGCTTCATCCAAAACGACGATGCGAGGGTCGCCGAGAGGAGTCGCTTCGCTGTCCGCAACATTCCATTTCGCAGCAGCCAATACTCCTCGCGCATGTTCTACGGCTTCCTTCGCGTGAGTGCGGGCGCTGGTCATTAAATCTTCGAGAAGCTTTACAGGAAATGAGGAGCTCAACGGGTATCCGGCTATCTGATTGTCGGGAACAACGACTTCCACGGCGCTGACGATCTTGACTTGGCTGCCCTTGGGCCAAGGACGGCTCGCGATTGAGTTGGCTGCCGCGACAGAAAACTCCGACCCGTCCGTAGCAAGCAAGATCTTCAATGGGTGAGAGGAGGCTGGAGTTCCCTGTGAGCTCGGGCGAACAATTTCGACGGAGCACGGCGCAGTGCGAAGGATGCCCTGCGCCACGCTTCCCAGCAAGAAACGCTTCAGCGCGCCTTGCCCGTGCGAGCCAGCCATTACAAGATCAGCGCCCCATTCCCTGGCGTATTCCGCTATTCCGCTCTTGGGAAAACCCACGAAGGATTCGTAATTCGCCTTGTGGCCGGAGCGAGAGAGCATCTCGGCGGCCGCTTTCACCAGCTCCTGGCCTGTACGTTTCGCGTCTTCGATGGCCAGCGGAAGTTTTGCGAATGGCTGGGGATCGACGACATTTACGACCGAAAATACTGTTCCCGTGGGCCAAGGGCGGGCGGCTGCTTCCTCCACCACGTACTTTGAGGCTTGAGAAGTGTCGATTGTGAGCAAGACTTTCATGTCATTCCCCTTTGGCGATCTCTCGACGGACGTTTGAGGCCTTCCCCTTCGGGTTCATGCATGTGACCAAATCCACGGTCGACTAGGGCCTGTCGTCACGGCGGCCTGGAGCTGTGATTGAGGTCACAACCGATCCGGGCATCATCTAATTATCAAGACGGTGAAAATCAAGCAGTGATATGTATCACTCCCCGGGGTGACTGGAATCACTGCACGTGAAAAGCCCTTGATACATCCTTTTGAAGTGAGAGGTGACCGATGGCAAGCGTCGATGCGAGTAAGCGCATTAGGCTGAAAAACATCCTTTATCTGACGGACTTCTCGGAACCCTCGGAAGCCGCACTGCCATTCGCGATCGAGATCTCGCGTGCGTTCGGCTCCAGCGTTTATGCCTGGCATGTCCTGGTTCCTTCGCCCGTAGTTTACATGACACCGGAATCGCCCGCCTCTGCGATCGAATGGCAGGAAGAAGCGGCGATAGAGGAAATGCGGCGTGTCGACGCCCGACTCATGGGCCTGCCTCACGAGACCATTGTCGAACGAGGGAGCGATCTCTGGCCAGCCCTCGAAAAAACGCTCAAGGAGCACGAAATCGATTTGATCGTGCTGGGCACGCATGGGAGGACAGGAGCGCAAAAGTTTCTCCTCGGCTCTTCTGCCGAAGAAGTTTTTCGACGCTCGCGCGTCCCAGTCATTACCATCGGTCCGGGAGTACGGAGCGGCGCCCACAATGACGCGCGATTCCGTAGCGTGCTCTTCCCAACGGACTTCACTCCCGAATCATTGGCCGCTGAGCCGTATGCCGTCTCGCTCGCTCAAGAGAACCAGGCCCGGCTCATCCTTCTACATGTAATAAGAAAATTCGCGCAAGGCCCGCGTTACAACGGCCGGGAATTATCCGTGGCCGAAGCCATGCACCAACTGTACGAATTAGTTCCTCAAGACGCGGAGCTGTGGTGCCGTCCGGAAGCGCTGGTGAACTACGGCGAGCCATCGGAAATGATTCTTCAAGCGGCTGAAGAACGCGGCGTGGACTTGATCGTGATGGGAGTTCGCAACGCCTCAGGCCACCCGACCGCCGCGGCGCATCTCGCCAGGGCGACCGCCTACAAAATTGTCGCGAATGCTCGCTGTCCGGTCCTCACTGTGCGGGAATAGAGCCACATCCGGGGAGGCTAAGATGATTAAAAAAGTGAAAGGCGGTTATCAGGTCGTTTCCAGCAAGGGACGCAATTTGGGCGGACCCTACAAGAGCCTCGAAGAAGCGAAAAAGCGGCTTCGTCAGGTGGAATTCTTCAAACACCGCAAGGGCTGATCCGGTAGCGGGTTACTAAAGCCGGACACCCGGCGTCTGTCCGTATACTCGAATCAATTTTTGCCAGCCGCAACTTGCAAATCCAACACAGCAAGAAGAATCGTCGGGTCATCGGTGGCGGTTGTTTGGAAGCCGAGTTGACGCAGCACGCTCCGCATGACGCTGTTTTCCACGAGAACACTCGCCACGATACGTTCGGCCTTTTCGTTTCGCGCCACCTCGACGAGCCGCCGGCCCAGCTCCATTCCGAGTCCCTGATGCTGGTAGCGATCACTCACCAGGACCGCAAGTTCCCATTCTTTCGAAGTTCCCAGCCTGGACAGGCGGCCGACGGCAATAATTTCGTCAGTTCCCGCGCTGATGTCACGCCGCTCCGCCACCAGCGCCATTTCACGGTCGTAGTCAGTGAAGCATTTCTGAATCAGGCGCTCATGCGCAGCACGAGCGCTTAATTTTTCGTAGTGAAAGTAACGCAGATAAACGCTGCGGTCCGAGAGTGCTTCGTGGAATTTCGCGACCAGCGGTTCATCCTCCGGGCGAATCGGACGGATCGTGACCGGCGTGCCGTCGCTCGTCTTCCATTGCCCCACATACTGCATGGGATAAGGGCGAATCGCCGGCCTTGGCAGCGCTTCAGGCAGAGTTTTGGGGTCGTGCAGGATAATGCGCGCATCCAGGGCAAGCAATCGCTTGGGGGACGCGAGCAATGGATTGATATCAATCTCCTTGATCCACGGATGTTCGATTACGAGGCGGCTGAAACGCACGAGGAGTTTTTGCAACTCCTCCAAATCTACGGGTGGGCGGCCCCGCACGCCCCGCAGCGCTTTGAAAATATGCGTTTGTTCCATCAAGCGTTGTGCCAGTGTGGCTGTGAGCGGAGGCAAACCCAGCGCGCGGTCGCCGTACACTTCCACAAGCTGTCCGCCGGAGCCAAACAAGAGAATTGGACCAAATTGCGGGTCAACGCTGCTGCCCAAGATCAGCTCGTAGCCATTGAGTTTCACCATGGGTTGAACTGTTACACCCAGGAAAACGCCGGCACCCGCGCTGGCGCGAACCGCGGAAGCTATCTCCCTGTAGGCATCGCGCACACTCTTCTCATCGGCCAGATTTAATTTCACTCCGCCCACGTCGGTCTTGTGTGTGATGGTTTCGGAATGCACCTTCAATACCACAGGGAAGCCCAGCTCCCGGGCGGAGCTGACCGCTTCCTCTTGCTCTCGCGCCACGCGCGTATCCACCGTCGGGATGGCGTAGTGCGCGAGCACCTGTTTCGATTCGAACTCGGTTAATAATGTGCGTCCTGCGTGCCGGACAGCCTCCAGAATTTGCTCGACATTCAAACGCGAAACCGCTTCGTAGGCAACATCCTCGACGAAAGCCGGCGTTTCATAGAGGCTTCGAAGGTTTCTGCTGTACCGCCACATGTATTCGAACATGCGCGCTGCCGTGTCTGGATAGGCAAACGTGGGAATCCCGGCGGAATTCAGAATTGTTTCCCCTTCGGCGACCTGTTTGCCTCCCATCCAGCTTGCAAGAACCGGTTTTCCGTAGCCGCTTGCGTAGGGTTTCAGCTTCTCGGCAACCTGGGCCGGGTCCGTCATGCCCTGAGGCGCAAGGATCACGAGCAAGCCGTCGCTGTGCGGATCCTTCACCGCCAGATCGACCGCCCGAGCGTATTGCTCCGGCCCGGCATCCCCGAGGATGTCAATTGGATTGTCATGGCTCCAGTGCGGGGAGAGAAATTGGCTGAGCGCCTCGATGGACGCTTCGGAAAGAGGAGCAAGCTCGCCGCCGGTACCGATGAGCGCGTCGGTCGCAAGCACTCCCGGGCCGCCGGCATTTGTGACAATGGTCAGGCGCGGCCCGTGGGGACGCGGCTGTCGAGCGAGCGTTTCCGCCATGTGAAAAAGATCGGAAATACTTCGAACGCGCAGCACGCCGCAGCGGTGCAGAGCGGCGTCGAAGACTTCGTCGCTGCCGGTCATGGCGCCGGTATGCGAGGAAGCGGCATGCGAGGCGGCTTCGGAACGCCCGGCTTTGATCACGATGATGGGTTTGCGCAGCGCCACTTGGCGCGCGGCCGAGAGGAACGACCGGGCGTCTCCCACCGATTCCATATAGAGGAGGATGCTCTTCGTGCCTGGATCTTCTCCAAAATAATCGATCAGGTCGCCCCACCCGACATCCAGCATCGAACCCGTGGAGACGATCGCACTGAAGCCAACCTGCTCTTCGAGGCTCCAATCGAGAATCGCCGTGAGCAGGGCGCCGCTCTGGCTCAGAAACGCGACGTTTCCCGGCTTCACCATGTCATGCGAAAACGTCGCATTGAGGCCCGCGAGGGGATTCATGATTCCAAGGCAATTGGGACCAATCAGGCGCATGGATCCGCGGCGCAGCTGCGCCTGAATCTGGCGTTCCAACTCGGCGCCTTCGGCTCCACGCTCTTTGAAGCCCGCGGAGATCACCACCGCGGATGCGACTCCGGCGTCAACGCATTCCCCGACGACACCCGGCACGGTTGGCGCAGGAGTCACAATAATCGCGAGATCGATCTTTTCCGGCGTTGTAGCGATGTCCGGATAGCAAGGCCGCCCCAAAACCTCTTTTCTCTTGGGATTGATGGGAAAGATTTGTGCGCCGTCGGAAATTGCGCCTAAATTTACGAGCAGCGTCCGGCCAACGCTACCTTCGCGATCCGTCGCGCCAACCACCGCCACAGTTCGGGGAGCGAACATTCTATCGAAGATCGATCGGTGCATTCTTGTTTCAACGACCTCCGCTGCTCAGTGGACATCCCATTCCAACACATTCCATGTGCCTCCCCTAACCTGTTTTGCAGCTTTTGATGAGCTTGACCAGGCTGGCGATGTGTTGCATCTTCCGGCATGAGCCGCGGCGAGACTTTCTAAGTTAAAATGCGTTGCTCACTGACCATATGAAAGCCTGCCTGCTTCCGGAACCTGCTCCGATTGAGATGAATCCCCTTGTGTACGGCGAGGTGCCCGCGCCGCGCCCGGCAAAAGAGGAAGTGCTCGTTCGAATTCGTTATTGCGGCGTGTGCCGAACGGATTTGCACGTCATCGAAGGCGAATTGCCGCGGCGAAAATCGCCCGTGATCCCAGGGCATCAGGTCGTCGGAGTTGTGGAAGCGCTGGGCGAGAACGCTCGAAGATTTCGCATCGGCGCGCGCGTAGGAATCGCCTGGTTGAACCATACCGATGGCGTTTGCGAGTACTGCCGGGCCGGAGCGGAAAATCTGTGCGACAACCCGGCATTTACGGGTTACACCGTGGATGGAGGCTACGCGGAACAGATTGTTGCGCCGGAAAATTTCATATACTCGCTCCCCGAGGCTTTCCCCGACGAACAAGCGGCACCTCTTTTGTGTGCGGGCATCATCGGCTTCCGGTCGTTGCGGCTCTCCGGTATTAAATCGGGTGGACGATTGGGGTTCTATGGCTTCGGGGCAGCAGCCCACGTGGCGATTCAAGTGGCTCGCCACTGGAACGCCGAAGTTTATGCCTGTACGCGCGACGTCCGGCATCAGCGTCTGGCGCTCGAGCTTGGCGCGAAGTGGGCCGGAGACACGTTCGCCGAACCTCCCGTGAAACTCGATGCCGCTATCGTATTTGCTCCTGCCGGGGAGATTGTCCCCGCCGCGCTCAAGGCCCTCCGCAAGGGTGGCTCACTCGTTCTCGGCGGCATCCACATGAGTCCGATTCCGACTTTCGATTACGATTTGCTCTATCAGGAGCGTGTGATTCGTAGTGTCGCCAACAACACGCGGCAGGATGGGGAAGACTTTTTGCGCGTCGCCGCGGAAATTCCCATTCGCACTCACGTTCAACTATTTCCGTTGCGCGAAGCGAATCGCGCCCTCAACGCGCTGAAGAATGACGCAATTCCCGGCGCAGCCGTTCTCCAGATCGAGGCCTAACTTGAGCGAGTAGCGGGACATCCGTCAAGCGGTGGCTGTCTTTTGCACCACGGGGAATTGCGGCCCATACACTTTCTTCAAGCTGCGAATCACTTCCTCAGAAGTCAGTTCGCAAAAACCCTGCAATTTGTCCTTATCCGTGTGAAGCACGATGTCATCCATGGACAGGATTCCTTGCGAGACACCTTCCTTGTCCACGACCGGAAGGCGTCGGACTTGCTTCTTTGCCATGATCTCCAGCGCCTCGTGAATGTCGTCATTCGGTTTGCAGGTAAACACCTCTCTCGTCGCGATCTCACCCACGGTAAGGTCGCCGGGCAAACGGTTCCGAGTTCCCAAGGCGATGCAAATGTCCCGGTCGGTCACCACTCCTATTAGTTTCTTATTTGCGTCGACAAGCGGCAGCATTCCGCAGTTGCGGTTCCACATGTATTCAACGGTTGCGCCCACGTTAGTTTCCGGCCCACAAGTGACGACGGAGGGCGTCATGATGTCCCTTACTTTCATTTTCTTTCTCCTTCGATTTCTCCCTGCAATTTCTCTCCTCGGAGTGAAACACGAGCTGCCATTCATGAAGGCCAAGCTCGTCTCCTTTTTTACCGTTAATCAACATAGAAGCATAACACTTCATCGTTCATGCCCGACTCGGCGCGGCTATGATTCAGAAAATAGAGGGGATTGAGACACAGCCATCTCCCTTGTTCGAGTCTTTTCCTGCTCCGATGCGCCTTCAGCCGGACAAACAGGCAAGCCGGGGATCGCCATCCCGCCAACAAGGTATGACGGCTGTCACTGCAGAATGTGACGCCGCTCACAGATTTGCCTCCTCTAAAAAGCTAAGAATTGTCTAAGCCGAGATGAAATGGGTTTGCACGGCAAGGGAAAAATGGGCGCTAGGGTAACAGCTAAGTCTCCACGACAGCCTGCAAGGAAATCACCCAAGGCTGGACGCAGGAGGGCAGCACCCGCTGCGCATTTCGAACCCAGACCGAGCAGGAAGAACGCCCACATGAAGACTTGGAGCAATTGGCTTCTCGAAGAGAACGCATTCTAGGATTCAGAGGGGCGTGGCTGTAATCCTCGCAAGCCGGCGGGAGGGAGGTCAACAATGGTTAAAGATGAGCGAAATCTGTTGGCCATCTTGAGGGCTGAACTCGAGTTTGTCCAAAAAGGTGGATACCGGTACACTGCCCGGTCCCCGTGGCGGCCACAGTTTATTTTTCAAGACTCGCCAACGTGCTTGAACTTCGATGGCACTCAACCGCCGCGGCCTTGCTCGGAATGTGTATTACTGCAATTAGTGCCTCTCGGTCTGCGCAACGGCAAAATCCCCTGCCGGCACATCCCTTTGAATGCGCGGGGTGAGACGATCGACTCGCTGTATCGAACCGGGACGCAAGAGGAACTCGAAACGGCCCTGACCAAATGGTTGAAATCCATGATCCAGAAAATTGAAAATGAGAGCGCGCAAACTCAAGAAGGTCCAATCGATGCAGAAAAGGCAGCCGCGAATTGAAGATGCTTTCCAGGGGCCACGGAAGGAAAGAGCAAGTGTTCTCCGAATGTGCTAACCCTGATTGCTTGGCGGAATTCGACTATCGCCAGGGACGCTTTTTCCGCTTTCCCAAGAGTCATCCGGAAGGTGAAATACCCGCGAACACACACTCCGTGCAGCATCTCTGGTTGTGTGAGAAGTGCTCCCTGGAATACACGCTAGAATACAAGGAGGGAGTCGGTGTCTTGATCCGGCTTCATTTGCAAGACTTGCCTGGGGCCCTCACGGATCACTTGATTGCGATCCGTTGAAAATTCAGCGGAACACCCGTTCGACTCGGTGCCAAAATACAGACTAAATTAAGAGGCTGAGGTTCCGCGCTATTTCTGCCGCGAGATTCTTTCGCTGAGCACGGGTTGATCCTCGAAGAAGTTTTTCCCATTTAACGCAAGCTTAGGGAAGTAGGCGCTGACATCGTCTCCCGGCCGGTGTCCCAGAATGGATTCCGGCGTGGGCACACTTGGCGACGGGTTCGTGGTGTAAGCCATCTGGGCGGGGTTCGGAGTCGCAGTAGCCAGGAGAATCAGGCTGGCTTTTATCACCAGCCGCTTTGTCATTCTCTTCATGGTAGACGGTTCCCCCTGATTTCAAATATTATTCGCTAGAATGTGGCCTGCAGAATTCCTACGTCTTAACATGCGGTGCGCGAAACTTTTTCTCGGGAAACGATTACACCGTCTTGTCCTTCGAATAGCAAAGCTTCTCCATGTTGCACTCGGCGCATTTCGGTTTGCGCGCCGCGCAAACACGACGCCCGTGCCAGATCAATTGGTGCGAAAACTGGATCCATTTTTCCCGTGGGATCACTTGTATCAAATCCTGCTCGATTTTTTTCGGGTCTTCATTTCGGGACAAATCCAGCCGGTTCGATAGCCGCTGCACGTGCGTATCCACGACGATTCCGCTGGTGATTCCGAACGCCGTGCCGAGGACCACGTTTGCTGTTTTTCGCGCCACGCCCGGCAGCGTCAATATCTCCTCCATCGTGCGCGGCACTTGCCTGCCAAACTTTTCCAGAATCGCCTTGCTGGCACCCATTACGGACTTCGTTTTATTACGGAAAAACCCCGTCGGCCGAATCTCTTGTTCCAGTTCATTCGGGTTCGCATGAGCGAACGCTTCCGGATTCGGGTATTTCTTGTAGAGCGCCTCGGTCACCTGGTTCACGCGCACGTCCGTGCACTGCGCCGAGAGGATTGTCGAAACCAGAAGTTGAAACGCATTTTCGTATTTCAGCTCGCACGTTGCGTTCGGATACGCTTCGTTCAGCTTCGCGAGGATCGTCGCGACGCGCTTCGGGTCAGTCCCGCCCGCGCGCGGTGATTTTCCGCGAGCTTTCGCCGATATGGCGGGCCTGGCCATTTTCTTTTTGCGGCTTTTTCTGGCAGTCATGGCAGGGAAGAATATCACACAGGTGCAGAGCCAATCTTGCCGGATTATGTTTTCGGATTAGCGCGCTTAAGCAACGTCAAATGCGGCGAGCAGCTTGCGGAACGCTTTTCCACGATGACTGTGTTGATTCTTCTCGTGCGGGGAGAGTTCCGCGAAGGTTTTCTTTAGCGGCGGACAATAAAATACCGGATCGTAGCCAAAGCCGCCGCTTCCGCTAAGCGAACTCAGTATCTCGCCCTCCACGCGATCGGTGACGACCGCGATTGCATGGCCCTGCTTGGCCAGCGCAATGACACAGACAAAATATGCGGCGCGCTGTGAGCCCGTCTTTCCTCGAAGCTCGCCAAGCAGCTTGCTGATTCGCTCCGCGCTTGTAGCGTTGGGTCCCGCGTAGCGCGCCGAGTGCACACCAGGTGCGCCGCCGAGCGCCGGCACCACGAGTCCCGAATCGTCCGCGAACACAAATCCTTCGATTAGCTGCGAATAGCGGAGTGCTTTTCCAAGCGCATTTTCAGCAAATGTAGTGGCGTTCTCTTCGAACGAGGGCAGGGAATCAAATCCGGGGATCAGCTCCACGTCAACCTGCGGGGAATGCGCCGCAGTTCGCGCGAGCGCGCGATACTCAGCGAGTTTTCCAGGATTCGAGGAGGCGAGAAGAAGTTTAGCGGGCGCGCGCACTGAATTTGAGTGGCAGGACGGCGCGCTGCCCTTCGGTCAGCCGGCGAATTCCTGCGGCCGCAAGCGCCAGCAAATCCTGCATTTCGCTTCCGGTAAACGCGCGCCCTTCGGCCGTGGCTTGAATCTCCACAAAATGCCCGCTCCCTGTCATCACGACATTCATGTCCACTTCCGCGCGCGCGTCCTCTTCGTACACCAGGTCCAGCAACGCGCGGTCGTCCACAATGCCCACACTGGTTGCCGCAACCGTGTCAATCAGAGGCGACTTCTTCAAGATGCCCGCTGCGACCAGACGTTCGAACGCCAGCGCCAGCGCCACGAACGCTCCCGTAATGGAAGCCGTTCGCGTCCCCCCATCCGCCTGGATGACGTCGCAATCGAGCCATACCGTCCGCTCGCCGAGCGCCTCCTGATCCGTCACCGCGCGCAGCGAGCGTCCGATGAGCCGCTGAATTTCTTGTGTGCGACCTGACTGCTTGCCTCGCGCTGCTTCCCGCGGCGTTCGTTCTTCCGTCGCGCGTGGCAACATTCCGTATTCGCTGGTGACCCAGCCTTTGCCGCCCCCTTTCAAAAAAGACGGCACGCCATCGTCCACCGTCGCCGTGCAGATCACGCGCGTCTTTCCCAACTCGATGAGCACGCTGCCTTCCGCCGTGGAAATAAAATCCGGCGTAATCTTCAGCTGCCGCATCTGGTCCGCACCGCGACCGTCGCTTCTCACTTTTCCTCCTGCTGCTGCCCGCTGCTCTTTCCTTAATCTCAAGGCTTGTGCTCGGGCTGCGCCAGTTTGCCGGGCGCATTCCCCGGTGTCAACTTTCCGGGTTCCACCGCGGTCTTGTCGGCGGCAGGCGCGTTTGTCGCAGGTGTCACGGGGCTTTGTGCTGGCTTCGCTGGCGTCGGCGTGGCCCTTGTGTTGACCACGAACGTCCCAGTCAAGTCCAGGTGGCCCGCGAGCGTTTCTGTCTCCTGCCCATGAATCAGAATCTTCAATCGCTGCACCTGGGAGACATTGGCTTCCAGCGTCCGCGCAATTGAGTCCACCGCCAACTGTTCGCTCTGAATCCCCGAGGGAACGGATGTCGCGAGCGCCTCGGAGAAATCGGCGATCCCGGTGCCGTCAGGCAGCAAGTAAAATTCCAGTAGCGCCGCATCCGGAGGCAATGTCCGCAGCTCCACATCCACCGGCCCCGCGAGCAGCGTGTTCAGCACCTGCTTGGCCCGCAGCACGGGATCATCGGAGAGCGGCAGCTCGACTGTCGTCGGCACCAGCACGCCGTCCTCGGTGCCCGAAGCCCAGAATAGTCTTGTCGTCACGCGCGGCTGCCCGGGATTGGCGGGTATCGTCAGCGTCAATTCCCGTCTCGCTTGCTCTTCGCTCTGCTGCTGCAATCGTGCGGCGCGCTGCACCCGCCGGCGCAAGATCGGAAAATAGATCACCGCGGCAATCACCGCCAGCGCCAGCCCGACCAGCAGCCACACTCGCCACCGCGGCGTCATGGCAGCGCCCCCGCAGCCGGTGACGCGTCGTAGACCGGCCGAAACGCCGCCACTCCCCGCGCGATGGCATCGGCAACGCCCGGCGCCATGCGCTCGAGCGCCGCGCGATCTTCCACCGTTACGCTCGACACCTCCACCGCAATCGCCGGCGCCGCCGTGGTCCGCAACTGCCTCACCGCCGCGACGTGCGCGGCACCCGGCGATCCTTTGAACCGCAGTGCAAGCTGGCCTTGCACCAGGTCGCCCAATTTCCGGCTCAACTCCAGGAAAGGCGCCTGCGCGCGGTCCCAGGAAAGCATTCCCGTCGTGTTCGTCTCCGCCGGAAAATCCGTCATGGTGTAAACGCGCACTGTTCCCGTCAGCCCCGTCGACGAGACATGCAGCGTCACGAAGACCGTGCCGCGCTGCGCATTGGCCATCGCAGAGCGGTCGTCCAGCGAAGGATCGTCGTTTCCTTGCCGTGTCTGACGCACCCGGAATCCCTGTGCTTCGAGCGCCCTCCGCGTGGAGTCGGAAAATTCCAGTACGAGATCGCTTTCGCGGAGTCCACCCGTTCCGCGCGCGCCAGGATCGGTACCTCCGTGCGCCGGGTCGAGCACCACAACGCTCAGGCCTCCGCGCTGCGCTTGCCCTGCCGAAGGAGGAATATTCGGCGCTTGTGCCGGCGCGGGCTGGGGCTCCGGTGCCTGCGTTGCCGCCGCCTGCGCAGGAGATTGGGGAGAAGAATGCGAGGCCGAAGCAGCCAAAAAGACTGGTGAAAGCCATCCGACAACGAGAATCACTTTTCGCAAAGAGATTTGCACATCGACCAGCATATCAAAACTCTTCTTACATCCGCGCCGCTCGAATTTCCTTGCAACCCCAAGAAAAACAGCCTCTCTCAAAAAAAGCCGCCCGGCCTGTTTGGGCCGGGCGGCAGGGAAGTCCAAGGTTGTGAATTTTATCTACGCTGCTTCCGCATCCTCGATAATGACGGGCTGTATCTCCGGTCGCAGTTTTTTCGTGGCCAGGTACACCACAAAGCCCGCCACGATAATCAACGCGCCGAATACCAGACCATTCAGCCCGAGCACGGTTTCATTCCCGCTCTCAACAAGCGCCAGAAGGAGCAGCAATCCCGGGAAAACTCCAACGAGAATCGCGCCCGTCAAGCCCCCTGGGACACGGAATTCCCGCCTCAGTTGCGGCTCGCGGATGCGCAGCACCACCAGCGTCACGAATTCCAGCATCAGGCTGGCGCCATAGAGCATGATGTCCAGCGTGATGAGCCGCTTGAAGCCCAGTCCGAGGCACATCGCCCAACAGGTGGCGCACACGGCAATCGCCACCCAGGGTGCTTGCGTCTTCGAGCTCAGCTTGGCGAACACTTTCGGCAGCATGCCGTCCCGCGCCATGGCCAGCGGCAGCCGAGAGTAGCTCATCACCAGCGCGTTGAACATCCCGAACGCGCTCATCATCCCGCCGAGCACGACCAGAAAGCGCAGCCACTCGAAGCCCAGAATATTTCCGCCCACCAGTCCCGCGACTTCTGCCCACGCGCCATCGCCTCCAAACGTAGAGGCTGGCACACCGGTGAAATAGACCGCGAAGAACGGCAGGACATAGGTGAGCGAAACAAGCACCACCGCTGCCAGCATCGCTCTCGGATAGGTTCGCTGTGGCCGCTCCACTTCCTGCGCGATCGTCGAAGCGTTGTCCCAGCCCATGTAGTTCCACATGGCCACCAGCACTCCGCCGAGCAAGCCCAGACCCGTGGCCGTCGAACCCGATTGGGTAGTAGCGAGGACACCCGCCTTGAACGGCGCCATCACCACCAATATCGCGAACGGCGCGGACAACAGGAAAAACAACCAGAGCGAGGTAATGCCCACGACACGAATGCCCGCGATATTTAGCGCCGCGCAGGTTACGACCACGAATAGACCCGCCATCACCGCATGATTCCCATCGCCAAACCATGGAGACATTTGTTTCAAATAGAAGACAAACAGCGTCGGGTAAATCGCCATATCAAAAATGCTGGCCGCCAGCGAGAGCCACGCTTCCTGAAATCCCCAGAAATTTCCCAGCCCGCGCCGCACCCACGCGTAGTAGCCGCCCTCAGCAGGCAGAGCGCTCGACAGCTCCCCGATCATGAACGCGGTCGGCAGGCTCCACAGCACAGGCAGGAACAACAAAATCAAAATTCCATGTCCGTAGCCCGCGCCGTGCACGATCTCTTCCGTGCCGTACGTGCCGCCCGACACCATAAAAAACGTTGCCGCGACTAACGGCCAGAGCGTTAGTTTTGCGACTCTTCTTTTCGCTGTGGAAATTGCGTGAGAGGGAATTTGGGCGGGCAATGAGAACGTGCTCAATTTTTACTCTCGTCCTCCTTGAGCGAACGTCCCTCTCGCCGCTGCGGTGAAGCGAGTTCGCATTCGCAGGATACAAGGTTCATCCCTGCATGCAAGAGAAATATGCATCCCAGCAAATTTTTTTTCTCCTCTCCAAATGGCACCTCCGTACTGCCCAACCAGCCCTCTCCGCGTCCAAACAGGAGGCCGCACCCAGTTTGGTCTTGGGGTCGTTATCACTGGAGGCCTGTGGTACACTCCGCGGTTTGTTTGGGCCCGTTTCTCTCTAAGGAGTCTCGTTGATGAAGCTTGCCGTTCCGCTGTTCCTGCTCGGCGTAGTTCTAGTCCTGCCGCCTGCCTTCCGCGCGCAGACTCCTCCTCCCACGTCCCGCGCCATCACCATTGACGACTACTTCCAGATCCGCGAGGTCACCGACCCTCAACTCTCCCCTGACGGCAAGTGGGTTGCTTACTCCGTCAGCTCGTCGCTCCTCAAGGAAGACAAAAGCGAGAGCCGTATCTGGATGGTTCCAACGGCCGGTGGCGATCCCGTCCCCATGACGGCCGAAGGAATCTCCTCCTCCCATCCCCGCTGGAGCCCCGACGGCAGGTTCCTCGCATTCTTGTCCGCGCGAAACGAAGGCAAGACCCAAATCTGGCTCCTCAACCGGCTCGGCGGCGAAGCCCAGTGCCTCACCGACACTCCTCAGAGCGTCGAGGACTTCGCCTGGTCCCCGGACAGCCGCCGCCTCGTTGTTATTCTTCGCGATCCTTCTCCCGAAGAGCTCGTAGCCGCGAAGAACAAAGACGATAAGGACTCCGCGGACAAGGTAAAGAAGCCGAAGACGCAGAAACCCTGGGTAATCGACCGCCTGCAATTCAAGGAAGACGAAGTCGGTTACCTCGACCGCCGCCGCACACACCTCTACACTCTCGATCTCGCCACGAAGACCCTTGCCCAGGTCACCTCTGGTGACTACGACGACTCCGAACCCGCCTGGTCTCCTGACGGCAAGCTGCTGGTCTTCTCGAGCAACCGCTCCGCTCCCGACCCCGACCGCACCTACAATTCGGATATCTGGGTGGTCTCAGCGGACAATGCCGACAAGGGCGCGCACCTCACCCAGGTAACGACCAATCCAGGCGAGGATCGCTCCCCTGCCTGGTCGCCCGACGGGCAGTGGATCGCCTACGTCACTCAACTGGAGCCGAAGCTGTTCGAATACGGCACTCACCATCTGGCCATCGCTCCTGCTTCCGGCGGCGAAGCCAAGGTCCTCACCTTGGCCTTTGACCGCAACGTCAGCGCCCCGCGCTTCTCCCCTGACGGCAAGTCCATCTACTTCATTGCCGATGACGACGGCACCCAAAACCTCTGCCGCATCTCCGTGGCGGGCGGAGAAATCTCCCGCCCCATCGCCGGCCGCCTCATGCTTTATTCTTACTCGCTGGCCAAGACCGGCGAAATCGCCGCGCGTATCGTCACCCTCGATCGCCCCGACGAAATCTATGCTCTGACTCCCGCCGGTGGAAAGCTAGCTCGGATCACCCACACCAATGACGCCTTGATGGCCCAGCTAAAGCTGTCCTCCAGCGAATACGTCCATTTCAAAAGCAAAGACGGCACAGTCGCTTCCGGCTATCTCTACAAACCCCTCGATTACACGCCCGGGAAGAGATTCCCCACAATCCTTCGTCCCCACGGAGGTCCCGTCTGGGCCTACTACGCCGAATTTGATCATTTGCCTCAACTTTTGGCCGCCAACGGCTACGTTGTGCTCTACCCTAATCCCCGCGGCTCTTCCGGCTACGGGCAGAAATACTGCCAGGCTATCTTTGCCGATTGGGGCAACAAAGACTTTCAAGACGACATGGCCATGGTGGATTACGCCATCGAGCAGGGCATCGCCGATCCCGCGAAACTCGGCGTGGGCGGATGGTCTTACGGTGGCATCTCTACCGACTTCATCATCGCGCAGACCACGCGCTTCAAAGGTGCCATCTCCGGCGCAGGCGAGGCCTTGAATGCGTCGTTGTACGGCCACGACCAGTACCAGAAAGACTACGAAACCGAGCTCGGTCTTCCATGGGAAAACAGAGCGCTGTGGGACAAACTCTCGCCCTTTTATAAGGTCGGTAGCATCACCACGCCCACGCTTTTCATGGGCGGGGAAATCGACTGGAACGTGCCCATCCACGGCGGAGAGCAGATGTATCAGGCCCTGAAGCGCCTGGGCCGCACCACCGAGCTCGTCGTTTACCCCGGCGAATACCACGGCTTCACCGTGCCGTCCCACATCAAGGACCGCCTGGAGCGCTACCTCGCCTGGTACGCCCACTTCGTCAAAGGCGAATCCACCCCTGCCCGGCCCGAACCCGCGCCCGTCCCACCACCCTCTTCCACCGCCAAACCCGTGAACTGAGTCGCGCGGGATAGGCATTCCTGTCTGTCCCCTTTTTTTTCCACCAATCTCTGACTGTCCTTCTGCTACACTACGTTCCCGACTAAATCCGCATTATCCCCACGAGGAGTTTTGGTCATGAAAATTTTGTCCATTGTGGCATACGTTCTTCTCGCTTCGGCGCCATCGTGGCCCGTCTCCGCCCAGCAATATGACGCCAAGCCGGCTTCCGTCACGGTTCCCGTTCCTCCGCGCGCCATCACGATTGACGACTATTTCCAGATTCGCGATGTCGGACAGCCCGAGCTGAGCCCCGACGGCCAGTGGGTGGCCTACGCAGTGCGCACCAAGATGCTCAAGGAGGACAAGAACGAGCAGCGGCTTTGGATGATCTCTACCCACGGCGGCGATCCGCTTCCCATGACTGCCGAGGGCGTTTCCTCTTCCCATCCGCGCTGGAGCCCCGACGGCAAATATCTGGCTTTCCTCTCTTCCCGCAACGAGGGTAAAAGCCAGGTGTGGCTCCTGAACCGCGTCGGCGGAGAAGCAGTGCGCCTCACCGAGACGGCTCAAGGCGTGAACGACTTCGAGTGGTCGCCCGATAGCGCGCGCCTTGTATTGGTTCTCCAGGACCCCAAGCCGGAGGACGTCGAGGCAGCCAAGGACAAAGAAAAAGAGAAGCCAGCTCCGAAACCGAAAACGCCGCCTCCGTTCGTCATCGACCGTCTTCAATTCAAGCAAGACACCGTCGGTTACCTGGATCGCCGCCGCACGCATCTTTACGTCTTCGACGTGGCGGCGAAGAATCTCACCCAGGTCACTTCCGGCGACTACGACGACAATGAACCCGCGTGGTCCCCTGACGGCAAATCGTTGGCGTTCACCAGCAATCGCAGCGTGCCTGACCCGGATCGCAACTTCAACACTGACATTTGGGTCGTCGCCGCAAACAACACCGATAAAGGAGCGCACCTCACGCAAATCACCACCAATCTCGGCGCGGATCGCTCGCCCGCTTGGTCCTCCGACGGCAAGTGGATTGCCTTCGTCAGCCAGACCGACGTCAAAGCCATTGATTACGCCACGCACCATCTCGCCATTGCTCCCTCAACCGGTGGCGAGGAAAAAGTTTTGACGCTCGCCTTCGACCGCACCGTGCGCCGCCCGCGCTTTTCTTCTGATGGCCGCTCGATTTATTTTCTCGCCGAGGATGACGGCACGGTGAATCTCTGCCGGATCGCGGTCACGGGCGGAGAAATCACGCGTCCCATCGGCGGTCGCCTCACTGTGCTGTCGTATTCGCTTGGCAAAGACGGCTCTGTTGCCGCTCAGATCGGCATGTCAGAGCGTCCCGAGGAGATTTACTTCCTTTCCGGAAATGATCTCACTCGCCTGACCAAAACGAATGACGCACTCATCGCGCAGCTCAAGTTGTCGCAAGTCGAATATGTCCACTTCAAGAGCAAGGACGGAACGATCGTCGCCGGCTACCTCTACAAACCTCTCGACTACACAGCAGGGAAAAAAGTCCCCACGCTGCTGAATCCCCACGGAGGGCCGGTCGGTCAATATACTGCCTCTTTTGACCATCTCGTTGAGCTCTATGCCGCCAACGGCTACGCCGTGCTCCGGCCGAATCCGCGCGGCTCTTCCGGCTACGGTCAGAAATTCTGCGAGGCCATCTTTGCCGACTGGGGAAACAAGGACTATCAGGACGACATGGCCATGGTGGACTACGCCATCGCGCAGGGAATCGCCGATCCCGATAAGCTCGGCGTCGGTGGCTGGTCCTACGGCGGAATCTCCACGAACTTCATCATCACGCAGACCACGCGCTTCAAGGGGGCTATCACCGGCGCCAGCGAAGTCCTCTACGTGGCGAACTACGGCCACGACCATTATCAAAAGCTCTGGGAGCTCGAGCTAGGCCTGCCGTGGGAAAACCGCGCGCTCTATGAGAAGATCTCGCCTTTCAACAAAGTCACCATCATCACCACTCCGACGCTGATTATGGGCGGCGAAATCGACTGGAACGTTCCCATCATCAATTCCGAGCAGCTCTATCAGGCGCTGAAGCGCCTCGGCCGCACCACCGAGCTCGTGGTCTACCCGGGTGAGTATCACGGCTTCACCACTCCCACTCACATCAAGGACCGCCTCGAGCGCTACCTCGCGTGGTACGCTCACTTCGTCAAGGGCGAGGCGACTCCGGCAACTCCACCCGCGCAACCCGCGCCTGCGCCGAAATCGGGAGAATGAGGAGCGGACGAACTTCTTTAGAGGTGCATCATGCGTTACACGCGTTTTCTGATTGCCCTCATGATCCTTGCGGCAGCCTCGTGCCCTCTCCACGCGCAGTTCCGCTTTACCGTCGGCACGGCTTCCGCTGCGCCCGGACAGAAAGCTACAGGCTTCCTTGAAGTTCCCGCGGGCGTCGATCCCGCGACAAATATTCCTGTGGCCGTAGTTAACGGCGTCAAGCCCGGCCCGGTCCTTGCTCTCGTCTCCGGCGCCCACGGCACCGAATACGCGTCCATCATCGCCCTCGAAACACTCATCCTTGATCTCGACCCCTCGCAGCTCACCGGCACAGTCATCATCCTCCCGCTGGTGAATCTCCCTTCATTCGAGCAGAAAGTTCCGCACGTCAATCCGGTCGACAAGAAAAGCATGAACCGTTTTTATCCCGGCAAGAAAGATGGCACGCAGACCGAACGTGCCTCCTTCCTCATCACCAAGGAAGTCGTCGACCGCTGCGACTACCTTATCGACTTCCATGGCGGCGACCTCGACGAAAGCCTTCGCCCTTACGCCTATTGGGTGATCAGCGGCCGCGCCCAGGAGGACGCCACTTCCAAGGAAATGGCGCTGGCCTTTGGCCTCGACCACATCATCATTTCCGACGATCGCCCCAAGGATCTCAACGCCACAAAATATCTGGACAACACGGCCGTCATGCGCGGCAAGCCTGCAGTAACTGTGGAGGCGGGCTACGCAGGGACGGTCGAAACCGACGACGTCGCGCTTCTTGCGCAGGGCACTCTCAGCGTCATGCGTTATTTAAAGATGCTTCCCGGCGAGCCGCATCCCATCGAGAATCCCGTGTGGATTCAGAGCCTCTCCGACGTCAGCAGCCCAGAAACGGGGATTTTCTATCCCCTCGTGAAACGCGGCACCTACGTCCAGGCGGGGATGAATCTCGGCTATGTGACCGATTACGTCGGCAAAATTCTTTTTGAAGCCCGCGCCCCTGTTTCCGGCATCGTCCTGCACATCTGCGCCGTTCCTTCCATGAAAAAAGGCGACAACATCGCCAACATCGGCGTCGTTGCCGCCAAAGCTCCGTAGCAAACCGACGAGGGATGCACAAATTCTATGAGCTCACAGAGGTGCGGAATGCGTTTCAGTGCGGCAGAAAGCATTCCTACTGCGCAACCGCTTTCACGATTGTCATGAAGCCTGCTGATGTTGAATTAAGGAAAACGAAGCTCTGGTCAGAATTATAGCAAGCAAAGGCGCCGCCTGAAGTCCCTGCGACCCTGTAACGATACAGTGTCTCCCCCGATTCCGCGTCAACAACTGCGAAAATTTGAGTGTCACCGCCCGGATTATCGGGAGGGACAGGCTCAACAAAGTCGAACAGCAGTCTATGGCCACCCACGAACCGCATGAAAAGTGGGTTCGCGGTATCCGAGGGTTTGTCCACTTGAAAGTGTCGTAGCAGTTCACCCGATTCCGATATTACATACACCGTTGGCAGATTCGTCGTACGCACCAAGTAGACATTGCCATCATCCCCGATGCTCGTTCCCGTCTCCGTCACCGCAGACCGCACATCCGCTCTGTTCTCTGGCGATTTCTCCGATTTTGGGGAATTCTTCGCCGGGGTATCCGGTTCCTTAACGTCCCCCGGCAGATTCAGTTCCCTCACTACTCTGCCGCTTGTGTCGAATATTGCCGTGAACGGCTCGACTGCCGGACGCTTGCTCTTTTCTGGTGGAGCGCCCTTTTCAGGAGCAAGCTGCTTATAGCCCGTAACCAGAATCTGGCCGCTTGCGAAAGCAACGAACTCAGTAGGGCTGAACAACTCGCCCTGAAGTTTGGTCTGGGATTTGAACTTCCCGTCTTCATCGAAAACAACGATGGACAATGTGACCTCATCGTCCTTCCGACTTGGCACCAAGGTCCAAACCTGTCCTTTTGGGTCTACCCGAAAGTCTGATATCTGAAACAATCTGCCGTTAAACTCAGACGTTTTGCCCAATTCAGCAGTAACGAGGCGAGTCTTGTCGGGCGCTATTTTTATCACGGGCGCGGCGAGCGGCTCCGGGTATTGATAGGTCCTGAAGTAAATGTTACCTCGCCGGTCGCATTGAGCGATACCGGTCAGTGGGTCGTTTGGCTGGTTATTAAGAGTCGTTACTTCCGTGTTTCGCAAATTCAGAGTCACTACGCTTTTAGAGGAGGGAGATTGAGAAATGGCTACTTTTGGAAACAAAACTGCGCAGACGAACAAGATCGCAACTCCACAGTTCGTGCCTCCGATTCCGGGGACGGAAAACATTTTCTCGTCAGTTTCCGAGAAGAGCAAGACAATCTGCCCAACCTAACCAATACATTATCCCTACGGCGATACCTCTTCAAGTATCTGAGTTCCCTTATCCCGAGCGAAGCCGGGCGATGGCGGTGCGTTGCATTGCTCCGTTCCCGCGGACAGAGTATCCTCCTCAATTTCGGGGAGGTACCTCATGTGCTTCGGTGCAAAAGGGAAATGGATTTTCTGCGCACTAATCGCCACGCTCACATCCGGTGTACTGGCGGGCGCGCAGCAGTTCGATCAGAAATTTTATGGCGAAATGCGCTGGCGCTGCATCGGCCCGTTCCGCGGCGGCCGCACCGTGGCCATTACCGGCGTCCCTCACCAGCCAAATGTTTTCTACATGGCGGCGGTGAACGGCGGCGTCTGGAAGACAACCGATTCCGGCAACACGTGGAACCCCATTTTCGATGATCAACCGACCGGCTCGGTCGGCGCAATTGCCGTCGCGCCGTCGGATCCCAACATTCTCTACGTCGGGAGCGGCGAAGGTCTCCAGCGCCCGGATCTCTCGACCGGCGACGGCGTTTACAAGTCCACCGACGCTGGCAAGACCTGGCAGCATCTCGGGCTTCGCGATGCGCAGCAGATTACGGCGATTCTCGTGGATCCCAAGGATCCGAATCGCGTCTTCGTCGCCGCGGAAGGCCATCCCTACGGGTCCAACGCCGAGCGCGGAGTTTTCCGTTCCACGGACGGCGGCCAATCGTTCCAAAAAGTCTTGTACAAAGATGAGAATGCCGGCGCCGCGGATCTCGCGTTCGATCCTGCGAACTCGCAAACCATTTACGCCGTGCTGTGGGCCGCGCGCGTCGCGCCGTGGGAAATTCGCAGCGGCGAATCCTTCATCGCCGCCGGTAGCGGCCTATTCAAATCCACAGATGGCGGCAATACCTGGAAGCAACTCACGAAAGGCTTGCCCACAACGGAAAAGGGGCTGGGTCGCATAGGCGTTGCCGTGTCGCCGAGCCTCCCCAGTCGCCTCTACGTCACCGTTGAAGCGAACAAAAATGCCGGTATCTATCGTTCCGACGATGCCGGTGAATCCTGGCAACAGGTCAACGGCGACCACCGCATCGGCGGCCGCGGGCCGGGCGCTATGGGCATTGCCGTCGCTCCGGACAATCCAGACGTGATTTATGTCGCCAACACGACGACATGGAAATCCACCGATGGTGGAAAAACATTTGTCGGATTCAAAGGCGCGCCGGGCGGCGACGATTACCAGCGCATCTGGATCAGCGCGGAGAATCCGCAAATCATCGCGCTGAGCGCGGATCAAGGCGCGGCCATCAGCGTGAACGGCGGCGCGACGTGGAGCTCCTGGTACAACCAGCCAACAGCGCAGTTCTATCACGTCACGACCGACAATCGTTTTCCCTATTGGGTTTACGGTGCGCAGCAGGAAAGCGGATCGGCGAGCACGCTTAGCCGCAGCGACTACGGCGAAATTACTTTTCGCGAGTGGCATTCCGTCGGCGTGTTCGAATATGGATACATCGCGGTCGATCCACTCGACCCGAACCTTCTTTATGGAGCGCGTCTGACGCGCACCGATCAGGCACTCGGCGAAGTGGCCGACGTGACGCCCGAGCCCATCCGCCGTGGCGAGTACCGCTATGATCGCACGCTGCCGGTTGTTTTTTCGGCGCTCGACCCACACACACTCTTCTTCGCCGCCAATATGCTCTTCAAGTCCACGGATCGCGGGAATAGCTGGCAGGTTATCAGCCCGGATCTCACGCGCCAATCGTTCGAACTCCCCGCAAACCTTGGCGTCTTTGCCGCCACAGACCCGGAAAAGGGCAAACACCGCGGCGTGATTTACGCCGTCGCACCATCGTTCAAGGAAGCGAACACGATTTGGGCCGGCACCGACGACGGCCTCATCCACATTACGCGCGACCTCGGCAAGACGTGGCAAAACGTCACGCCACCTCAGCTCACGCCGTGGAGCAAAGTTTCCATTATGGAAGCTTCGCACTTTGATGCGGGCACAGCCTATGTCGCGATCAATACTTTCCGTTTGGATGATCTGTGTCCCCACCTCTACCGCACCCGCGATTTCGGGAAATCCTGGCGGGAGATCACGACGGGCATCGCGGACAATGCACCAACCAACGTTGTGCGCGAGGACCCCGCGCGAAAAGGGCTCCTTTTTGCCGGCACGGAAACATCCGTTTACGTTTCCTTTGATGACGGAGATAACTGGCAGCAGTTGCAGCTCAATCTTCCACACACGTCCATGCGCGACCTCACTATCCACGGAGACGACCTGATTGTTGGGACTCACGGCCGCTCGTTTTGGGTCCTTGACGACATCACACCCCTGCGCCAGCTTTCTGCCGATTTTGCCAAAGCGCCCGTCACCCTTTTCGCACCGCAGGAGGCGATTCGCTTCCGCTGGAACCGCAACACAGACACGCCGCTTCCGCCCGAAGTGCCCGCGGGGAAAAATCCTCCGGATGGCGCTATCCTCGACTACTACCTTGCTTCGGCGGCAAGCAGCCCAGTGCGGCTCGAGATTTTCGATGCGCAGAATCACCTTGTCCGGCGTTACACCAGCGCGGACAAAGCTGTACCGCTCGAGGAAATTGCAGCAAAACATCCGATCCCGATGTACTGGGTCCGGCCAACGCGGATTCTTTCCGCAGGGGCGGGGATGCACCGCTTCGTCTGGGATCTGCACTACCCGCCGCCGGATTCGCTGCGGCACGAGTTTCCGATCTCGGCGATTTATCAGGACACGCCGCAGTATCCGCTCGGCGCATGGGGGCTGCCCGGCAATTACACCCTTAAGCTCACCGTGGATGACAAGAGTTACACGCAGACGCTGATCGTGAAGATGGATCCGCGCATCTCGACGTCTCTGGCCGAACTTGCCAAGCAGTTTGAAATGCAGAGCGGGGCGGTTGAAGGCATGAATGAGAGTTATGAATCGCTGGAACAAGTGCAATCAGTCCGAGCGCAGCTGAAAGACCGTGCCGCGAAGGCAGGGAAGGGAGCCGCAGCCAACGCGATCGCGGCGCTCGACAAACAAGCTGCGGAGATCGAAGGAGGAACGCAAAGTGTTTTCTTCGGCCTTCCGCCCAATGGCAAACAGCCTGAGACTCTATCCACTCTCAATCAGCATTTCGGCGCGATACTGGCCGTTGCCGATTCCGCTGACGCTGCACCCACCGCACAAGCCACCGCCGTTTACAAAGAACTCGAGGACGCTCTCGAATCTCTCCTCAGCAGGTGGACGAAGCTCCGCCAGGAGGAGATTCCCAGCCTCAATACATTATTGAAGAAAGTAAATCTGCCCGCGATTGATCCGAATCTACCGCCTGCGAACCGGCCTTCCTCGGATGAGGATGGGGACGACGAGCCGTAAGCTTGTCGCACACTGATAAGGGTTCGGCAGCAATGCGCTGCTAGTGTTAGCTATTTAATTTTTCTGAAGTTCTGTAAGTGCCGCGAGGAGTTCTTCGCTGTGCTTTGTTGGCTCAACGTCTAGATACACTTTGCGAATCACTCCTTGCGGGTCGATCAAGAATGTGTGCCGCGCCGAGAGATGGGCCACGGGAATAACGGAACCATAGGTCGAAGAAACTTCCTTCTTCGTGTCGGCCAGCAGCTTGAAGTGCAGCCCTTCTTTGGTGCAGAACTCCTGATGGGAGTTTTCGTCTTGCACACTCACGCCGAGGATCACTGCATTTTTGGCCTCGTATTGCGCGAGGTCCCGCTGGAAGTTGTGCGCCTCAATCGTGCAACCCTTTGTGAAATCTTTCGGGTAGAAGTAGAGCACCACCCACTTGCCCTTGAAATCATGCAGACTAACCGGCTTATTCTCTTGCGAATTCAGCGTGAAGTCAGGTGCCGTCGCGCCCGCCTCCGGCGCCTTGTCTGCCGCGCGCATCACGACGATCCCGGTCCCTGCGGCGATCACCAACAGAGCCACCACCAAAATTCCTATGAGTCTCATTTCACTCCTCCTGGTCGTCACGTTCCCTTATTCCTTATGCCAATCGGCCAGTCCGTGTCAATTGAAGATTCTCGCGATTAGCCGCCGGTCAAGAATTTGTACTGGGCGGCCGTCAGAGGCACTACGGAGAGCCTACCCATGCGCACGAGAGGCGAATCGGCAAATAGTTTGCTGGCCTTAATCTGGTCCAACGAGATCTGCCTGATCAGAGGTTTTCCGGCTTTGATTTTGACTTGCGGATTTCTGGGGTCGGCGGCATCCACGGAAACAACCGAGGCGGTTCCGACGGCGCTCTTGCGGTCTCCCGTTTCGTAGATGACCAGCCGCGCGCCAGGTTTCATCTCCCGCAAGTTCTTTACGGCCGCGGGGTTCGACACGCCATCCCATATCGTCGCCGCGTCGCGCTGGAGGTCTGCGAAAGAATACTCGGAAGGCTCGGTTTTGAGCAGATAGTCCTGAGACACCACTCTCTCCAATAGTTCGTTTCATGAATCGCAGGCCCATCATACCTGTTTCTCATGGAATTAAAATGATGGGGTCGAGGAGGAGTAAAGAAACCGCTGGGTGCTTTGTCCGTCCAACGCGCCTGAACAAATTATTCGGTGAAACTGGCAAGAAACAAATTGTAAAGAGTGGTGGAGGCGGGGGGAGTCGGAATATTCAGAGGTATTGAAAACACGCAACTTATTGATTTTTCGAGATGCTAAAAACGCAAAAAACGGCAAAATTGGGCCCAACTGGAACGTATCTGGAACGCGTGATTTTCGTATTTGTTTAGGCGGCCAAAAGAAATCTTGGCCTAAGAGGGAAATTGACGCCGGTTCATTGGCGCTCCTTACATCATGAGAATCCGCCGTTCACTTCGATGACCTGCCCCTGAATGAAACGCGCCTCGTTGCTGCAGAGGAACAAGATCACGTCCGCAACTTCTTCGGGGGTGCCCAGCCGTCCCATCGGAGTCGCCGCTTTGACTGCACTCAACATCTGATCGTTCGAAAAGTTCCGATGGTAATTCGTGTTGATGGTACCGGGTGAGACCGCGTTGATTCGAATTCCCAAAGGCGCGAATTCCTTCGCAAGACCCTTGGTCATGGTGGACAGGGCGCCTTTTGCAGTTGCGTAGGCAAGCGCGCCCAGGCCCCCACCGTCTCGTGCCGCCACCGACGAGATGTTCACCACAAAACCGCTCTTGCGTTCCACCATGCCCGCAAGAACGGCCTTGGCAAGGAAAAAGGCGCTGGTCAGATTGAGCGTTAGCACCTGTTCCCAAAGTTCTTCGCTGAAATCTAACACCCGAGTGCGTTGAATCAATGAGCCGGCGTTGTTCACGAGGACATCAATGCGCCGGCCGGCCAAGGCTTGTGTCAAACTTCGTACGCCGCCCATCCTGCTGAGATCCGCTTGCAGCAGTTCTCCTTGTCCTCCTGCATTCCGCACTCGCTCGAGGGCGCTTCGGGCTTCGCTTTCCTGACGGTTATAGTGCATCAGCACATGAGCGCACCGCGCCCCAAAGGCGGTCGCGGCCGCCGCGCCGATGCCACCGCTGGCACCCGTAACGAGTACGGTCATTCCCAAAAAGTTTTTGGAGTTGTCCATAGATTTCATAGAAGTGAAACGTCTCCCGTCTTTTCCGTCGGGCACAAAGGACCCAGCATGGTCCAGATAATCAGCGTGCAGATCAGAGGCATGATCCCGAAACCAAAAAAGACTGGCGTGTAGGAGTAGCGATCTATCGCCCAGCCTGTGATCAAGGTAAACACCATCCCGCCGAAACCGGAGCCCATGCTTGCCAAGCCGTACACGGAAGCCACAGCGCTCTTGGGGAAAACGTCCGACGGCATGGCAAGCATATTTGCCAAGCTACCCGTGTAACCCAGCATGGCGAGCGAGACCAGGCTGATCGACGACCTGGCGTCGTGCACAAGCACCGCCGGAATTGTCGAAGTCATCAGTACAGCAAAGAAAGTTACCGATGCTTTGCGGGCGACCGTGACGGAAAGCCTGCAGCGCAAGAGAAAACCCGAGAGGAGGCCGCCGAAGATGTTTCCGAAACCCGCCGCCACAAAGGGAATCCACGCGTACTTCCCAATGTCGGCCATGTCAAAATTCCGCGCCCGTTTCAGGTATTCCGGAAACCAGAAAGCGTAAAAATACCAGACTGGGTCCATGAACATCTTCGAAAGCGTAAAGATGGCAACGAAACGTGTCCGGAGAAGCCGCCAGGCCGGGATAGTTGGAGCGCTCGCTTCCTTCGCTCCGCCGCCGGGCGCGCGGTAAGTGGGCCACCAAAGCAGCAGCCATACAAAGCCCATAGCCCCTACAAACGCGAAAGCTGACTGCCAGCCAAGCCGTAGCAGGATCCAGGCCACAATCGGGGGCGCCAGGACGGCGCCCACTGCCGAGCCGCTATTGAACACGCCGGCGGCCAGCGCACGTTCGCGCTCCGGGAACCACTCCGCCACCACTTTCACGCCGGCCGGCCAGTTACCGGCCTCTCCCATGCCCAGCAAAAAACGGAAAAACCCGAGACTAAGCGCACCACGCGCAAACGCATGTAGCATTGCTGCCGTTGACCACCATGCGATGCATGCGGCATATCCCACTCGTGTGCCCATCCGGTCGATCAACGTCCCCGAGACGCCGTTCATGATTGTATAGGCCAGCAGGAAAGCGAACACCACGTAGGAGTATTCCGCATTGCTCATGCGGAACTGCCCGCGCAGCACGGGTGCAGCCACAGAGAGCGTCTGGCGATCCAGATAGTTGATCACCGTCGCCCAGAAAGCGAAGCTGATCATGATCCACCGCCGCGGCGATGGGTTCACGCTAAGTCTACTTTCACAACTTCGTGAATCCACACGCGCGGAACGGCCACGTCCAACCACCCATCACGGACGGTCGACGGCAAGGTTTGGCCGGACTGCAACAAAATCGCGGAGCGGACGGAGCGCTGTTGCGGTATTCGGATTCTCACTTTGACATCCGCCACGGGCAAGAATTCCTCGCGGGAACGGAGGTGTTTATTTTTGTTTCCCGTATCGGCGAGCAGGTGCAGAAGCAGCACGTCGCGGGATGCCATGAAATGTGGGGTTACGCCGGATTGGTACTCAATCTCGTATGACCGCTGGGCTGACAGCCAAGGAGAGACCAATGAATTGAAAAACACGCGCAGCGACTTCATGCGGGTTTCTTCATAAACCGCTTCGAGGCTGGAACTGATGTAAATGACACTACCTTTGCCAAAGCTTCGCTGCGTGATGGCTGGCCCCAAGGTCCGACGATGTCCGCGATCGAGCGTTTCGGCCAGAACGGTCCCACCATTTGCCCGAATCAGCAGCACCTGCGGGTCCTGCGGAATTTCCTCGCCAGAAGGCAACTTAAGATAGAGGTCTGGAATTTCTACCGGTTCGGGCTCGCTGAAGTCCGCGCCGAAGACTTCCGCCAAGCCATAGTTCTTTCGCATGCGCCCGTACTCGTCGGCCACCGAGGTCAGATGCGTCGCTAGCAGCGCTCCCCCGCCGCGGACATAGTCGACCAGCATCAGACATTGGCCATCGCTCAAGCAGGCCACATTCGGCGCGTATAACATCTGGTAGCGCGAGAGCAGTTGCGGCGACATCTGCCAGTCTAGGAATGGCTCGGACTCGTAGCTGTTCGCCTTTAGCAACTGGTATGCGCCGTGCCAGCAATTTTGGTACGCCCTACTGACAAAGTGCTTACCGGTGTACCAATCGATTGTCTGACTACCAACCAGGATTCCGACCTGCGGCTGGCTCCGGACGCTGCGCAGCAGGACTTCATTCTCCTGCTGGAAGTCGAAAATCCGTTTTACGTATCGGCCGCTCTCGTAGGAAACCGGCCGTTCCGGTTGATAGAAGAACCGTGACAGCCCCCAGTAGACCAGCCCAACGCCCGCTGCGAGCGCCGTGGCTCCGTCGAGGAGGAGCTCCTGGCTCTCCACTGGATAGCTGAACCAGCCGCGCACGCGCTCATTTTTCAGGTGTTCCCTATTGTACTGCGTGTGGGTGCCTACGTAGGTCCAGGTCACCTTGCCGGTGGACTGGCCCAATTGCATATTAAAAAGCTTCTCCTCCGGCGTCTCGGCGGCCTCGAACATGAAGCCATCGACAACCGGAATCGCCCGGCTGCGCCACTCGCGTTTGCTCAGCAGGGAGGTGTCGTTATAGAGTACCGGAATATCGCGAGTCTGCCGGATTATCTCGCGGATTTCGCGCAGGAACGCGATAACTACATCGTTTGCCATCCAATTCGTGTACTGGATTTCATCTTCGCGGCTCAGTGTCTCATCCTGTTTCGGCACCGGCTTGCCGAATTTCTGGCGATACGCCGTATCGCAGTAACTGCAGTGGCAATAGTTCTGGGCGTTCTGCATGCCCTGGTACGGACCGTCGAAGTACATAACATCGAATGGATAGTCTACGAGGACCTCGCGGACCAGAGCCTTGATGACATCGCGCACTGGTGAGTTGAGACAGCCCTCGTAATACTCCACGAATCCATAGTGCTCAGTGGTCATCGGTCGGCCGTCGGCAAACTTCTTGCTCCAACCGGCAAATCGAGGGTCCTTTGATGTGACCTCCATGAAGGGATGGTTGAGCGGCACGTAGGCCACGTTCTTGAGACTGGCTTTGCGACACAAATCCACCGTTTGCCGCATCGGATCTCCTCTAAGTTCCGGATGAACCGGATAGCCCGACTTAGTAGGGAAATAGGCATAATATGCGGCCGCGGGGTAGCGCAAGGAATCCGCGTTCAACTCCTGCGCGATCCGCACAGCCTTCTCCGGCTCGTAGTCGAGCGAAGGATAAAAAGGCGGATTGTAGGCTTCGGCGATCAGGACACGCGCGCTGCGAATCCACTCGTAGGCTGAGCTAGGGGCTGCTGCAGGTAACAAGGCGGCGCGTAGTTGCGGGGTGACCAGCAGCAAGCCCGCCGATTTCAAGAGTTCGCGTCGACTGAGCTGATTCATAGTCGCTGCCGGCAGGATTCCCGTTCGATCAATTCGACTCCAAGCAAGAGATGCTCGGGGACTGGTTTGTCCTTGTTACGGGCGAGCCGCAGCAAGGTTTCGACCGCTGCGCGCCCCATATCATACTTGGGCTGATGAATCGTCGTAAGCGGAGGATGCACCACACCGGCCAGTTCCACATTGTCGAAACCGATCAGCGAAATGTCTTCCGGTACTCGCCGGCCCAGTTCGAGCATTGCCCGAATGGCGCCGAAAGCCATCAAATCGTTCGCGGCGAAGATGGCGCTGACTTCAGGCTGCTGCTGGAATAGCTTGTGTGCGAGCGCATAACCCCCCAAAAAGCTGTTCTCTCCATGCAATACAGTGAGCCTTCGCAGCGGATTGGTAGCTTTTAGGACGCGGAGAAACCCCCGAGCACGGTCTGTCAGGCTGCCGTGGCGACGAGGTCCGGTAAGATGCGCAATGTTTTGGTGGCCCAGCCGTAGCAGATACTGCGCAGCCATTACGCCACCGGCTTCGTTGTCGGCACAAACCGTGGAGAACGATTTCCTTGCGGCGGAACGGTTCAGCAGCACGATGGGCACAGCAGACGCGGTCAGTTGATCCTGCTGCTTTAGGCTGAGATTCGCTACAGAGTTCATCAGGATGCCGTCGACCTGCTTCTCCAGCAGCGAAGCGACATACTCCATCTGCTTTCGCGGATCCAGGTCGCTGTTGCACAACACCAGGTCGCAACCGCCAGCGCGCGCCGCATCTTCCGCGCCTCTCGCAACTTCGGCAAAGAAAGGATTCCGGATATCGCTCACGATGAGCGCTAGCGTGTGGGAACGCCGTGTTTTCAGTCCGCGGGCAGCTCGATTGGGATGGTAGTTGAGGTGCGCGGCCACGGCCAGTACGTGGCCCCGGGTCTTCTGGTGGACGCCGTAGGCGTCATTCAAGGCCCGCGAGACGGTTGATATGTTGACGCCCGATTCGCGGGCAATGTCCTTGATCGTGATCGGCATTATTGCAAACGCTCCTTCGAAGTGACGCGATTCAAAGCCCCTCGGTCCGCGCGGAACGCGGAAGTCAGCAGGCCATCGGAGTTGCTGGGTTTAGCGTCATTAGGGTCGCTGGTTCCAGGCGTGTCGGACGACGATATTGTCCTGGCTCGAGCTAACAATGTTTTTGTCTTCGATGTGCACTCCCGCAGTTGCCGAAGATATGGCTGTCGCCGGTATGGTGAACCCGCGAAGTGATTCGCTGTTGCGGGTCCTGAGTCTGAACTCGCTACTACGATCCGGGTTATCCGAAGTTGCATGGTGTACGGTCAATCCCACAATCGGTCTGCAATCGTTTCCGATAATACTGTCGGCTACATTGGCTTGTCAACAGCCGGACCGCCGGAGATGGTAAATAGTCGGATATAGCACTTGACTTGACCGAGGGTTCCGATTAGGATTTCGGAAACGTTTGCAAGAATAGGAGCGCGTGACGGTATGTCTCGCGTAACTCTCAGTCCCACGCAGTTCCTGTACTCCAGGGGTCGAAGCCTGCGCCACACTTCAGAGACTTCAGTGAGCACGGCGCTTGTTCTTGTACTCGGCCTGTTTGTCACCGTCCCTCTGCGTGTTCCTGCGTTCTTTCAGGGGCGAGAAAACAGACGAGACGGCGGTGCGAACATTGCAAAACAATTAGCTCTACGTAAGCGTTTGCGTCTGGCGCTTACGCGCCCTCAGGGGTGGGGCCTCGTGATAAAGAAAGTTTCAATGATTGTGGTCGTTTCAGGGGAAGTCAACTGCGAGGTGAAAAACCATGTTTAGGCGACAGGCACGATCGAAGAGCCTCAACAAGAAGCGAGGAGCTATGCGCAGGATAACCATGACGCTGGCCGCGCTGTTGATCGTCGTTGGCTCGAACACAATGCTGGTTACTCCAACAATGGCCCAAGGGGGCAAAGGCGCGATCAGGGGACACGTTACGGATTCGTCTGATGCCGTGCTCCAAGGCGCTGAAGTCGCACTGGAACCAAGCAGCGTCAAGCTTGCTTCAAACGGCCAAGGTGAATTCTTCATTAACGACCTCGAGCCGGGGAACTACACCCTTACGATCTCTTACGTCGGTTTTACGGCGCTCACCAAGACCGTGAATGTCGTCGCCGGCCAGGTCGCCAATGTGGAAGCAAAGCTGGAGGTTCTGTCACAGAACCAGCAGGTCCTTGTTACGGCCGAACGCGTTTCGGCAGAAGCTGAGGCTGTCAACCGTGAGCGCACCGCCGATAACATTGTGCAGGTGCTGCCTGATGAGGTGATTCGCAGCTTGCCCAATGCCAACATGGCTGACGCTCTTGGCCGCCTGCCCAGCGTCACCCTGGAGCGCGACGAAGGTGAAGGCAGATATGTGCAGGTTCGCGGCACCGAACCGCGCCTCACCAACGCCACGGTCGACGGTGTGAATGTTCCGTCCCCAGAAAGCGGCATTCGCCAGCTCAACTTTCAAACCCTTCCCGCCGACATTGTCGAGTCCGTCGAAATCAACAAGACCCTGCAAGCGAATATGGATGGAGATGGCATCGGCGGTTCTGTCAACCTCGTGACCAAGACCGCCGGCGGCCATCCCACTGTCACGCTCAGCGGAATGGGTGGATACATGCCGATTCTCGGGGGCCGGAGTCTCGTCGAGACCACCGGCACTATCGGCCAGCGTTTCGGTTCCAGCAAGCGCTTCGGCGTGCTCATTGGCGGTTCCTACGATTGGAATGGCCGCGGGATTGACGATATCGAACCAGTTTCGGACCTTTCGACGTTCCCGAACGGATCAACCGCGCGTACTGCGGATACCATCGACATTCGTGACTACCGATACTATCGCAGCCGCTGGGGTCTCGCTGGCAGCGCAGATTACAAACTAGGAGACGGATCAAACATCTATGTGCGCGGTCTCTACTCCGATTTCGCGAACTACGGAGACTTCTGGGTCTACTCACTCGCTGACAATACGCCCTTCTTCAACCCGCTGAATCCGTCGCAGTTCCCCAATGCGCCCACGATACTTGGTTCCAATGGCTGCAGCGTTGATCCAACCACGACCCTCGAGACCTGCGGTGCCGGCACCCCGTCCTTTTTCGTGGCGGACCGGCGTCACGACTTCACTATCGGCAGCCTTCTCATTGGAGGTAAACACGTTCTCACAAGCACTTGGTATTCTTGGGACATCTCTGCTTCTCGTTCACGGGATACCAAGGCAGGCCAAGGGCAAGCAAATTTCTCAAGCACTCTGGGCAGCAGCTCCTGCCAATACGATATTGCGGCTACCACGGACATCTACCGGCCGCAGTGGACACCCGCCTGCTTCAGGGAAGCATATAACCCTGCAAATTTGACATTGACAGATACTTTTATCGATCGTGGACTGACCGCGCAAGTGAACCTTCAACTCGCGGGAGCGATGGCCAAGCGCTACCACATTGGCTCGCATCTGGCCAATATCGAGTTCGGCGGCAAATTCCGCAACGCGCACAAGTTCGACGATACTTATATCGTCGACTTCACCCCCGTTGGGGCCGTGCCATTCAGCCAGTTCCCCAACCGCTTCACGAACAGCAACTACTACGGCGGCTCCTACAAGCTGGGGCCGAACCCGAATTACCAGGATGTTCGCGCATTTCTCAACTCCAATCTCAGTGCCTTCACAAGCCTCAGTAGCTTCGGAATAGATCCCGCGAACTACGGCCTGACGGAAAAGGTCTCCGCAGGTTACGTAATGAACACGCTCGATCTCACCAGCAGTGTGCGTGTTGTGGCAGGCGTACGCTTCGAAGGCACCAATCTCGATACTCTCTCCCGTGATACCCTAACGAACAGTTTGTCTGATAGGGCCAGCGGTTCCTATCTCAAGATTCTCCCGAGTGCCTCCCTGCGTTACGCCCTCACCAGCGACACGAATCTTCGCTTCGTCTATGGCCGTGGTCTCGCGCGACCCGACCCGCAGGACATCGCTCAGGCAGTGACCTTTACGAACACTAGCAGCGCAGGGTCCGTCAAGAATACGGCTAGTTTAGGTAATCCCAATCTCAAGGCGGAAACCGCCGATAATTTCGACGTGCTGATCGAACACTACCTGAACCCGTTTGGAATGATCACGGCGGGATTTTTCTACAAGAATCTGACAGATCCGATCGTAACAAAGAGTTTTGTCCTGCAAAACTTCCAGCCCGCCCCGACAGCACCGACGGGAACCTACACCGTGACCCAGCCTATCAACGCTGGCAGGGCCTGGATCTCCGGATTTGAAGCTGCCTATCTCCAGCACCTTACCTTCCTTCCTGGCAAACTGGGTGGTCTGGGCATCTCAGCGAACTACGGTTACACGGCGTCGCAGGCCAGCGGCTTGCCCGGGCGTTCTGACCACCCGCGGCTCTCGCGCAATGCCCCCAATACCTGGAACCTCAGCCCGACCTACGACCGTGGACGTTTGTCAATTCGTGTGGGTCTCTCCTACAACCAAGCAAACATCGACGGTTACAACTTCCAGGACGGCACGGATGGCTCAAGCCCAACTCCTGGAGGACTTAAGGGTCCCTTCGGCGACGTCTACTTCTATTCGCACCTTCAGGTCGACGCCCAGGGTAGTATCCGTATGGCTCATGGGTTCAACTTCGTGATGTACGGTCTCAATCTCACGAACGAAGTCTTCGGCTTCTACCAGGGCAGCCCGCAGTTCATGATCCAGCGCGAGTACTACGGGCCCACGATCGCGGCCGGCTTCCGCTGGTCACCCGTGCGGGAGCCTTCTCCTAGCAACGACAAGTGAGTGACCCACCGGGGCCGGAGCGCGAACTCCCCTGTCTTTTTCGCTCCGGCTCTTTCCTTTCCGGCTTGACTGCCCGAAGGCTTTTTCGGCCCGCTATTTAAGCTGCGTTTATCTGGCACTCTGCATCTTGGTCTGGAAGCCGTTTTGCGGAAAGCAAAGTCTTTGGCTGACAGTTAATTTAATTTGCGAGCGGAGTTAGCGATGGTAGAAACAATTCGCGTGGGTATTGTCGGAGCGCGGTTTGCAGCGAGATTCCATTGGGACGGAATCCGGCGCGTCTGCGGCGTTCCCATTACAGTCGTGGGAGTAACTTCGAAAACGGCGGAAGCCCGAGACGCATTTGCACGCGACAGGGGAATCCGCTCCTTCGAAAGCTTTGAAGACCTCTGTGAAGCAGTGGATGTCGTGGACCTCTGCACTCCCGGCTCCTCGCACGAAACCCTTGCAGTCCAGGCACTACAGTGGGGAAAGCACCTGATCATCGAAAAGCCCTTCACCGGTTATTACGGGCAGGGAGTAGATGAATTTCGCGGCAACACATTCGCGAAGGAGCAGATGCTACAAGAAGCCATGGCGAGCTGCGACCGAATTCTCGCCGCGTCAAAGGCCTCCGGAAAGCGCGTGTGCTATGCGGAAAACTGGATCTATGCCCCTGCTGTACAGAAGGAATGCGAGATCCTTACAAAAAGCCGTGGACAGATTCTCTGGATTATTGGGGAGGGGTCACACAGTGGATCGCATTCCGCATACTATGGAAATTGGAGATTTTCGGGTGGCGGGTCACTTGTCGGCAAGGGTTGCCATCCTTTGAGCGCCGCACTTTACTTAAAGAGAGTTGAAGGAGAATCGAGAAATGGTGTACCTATTCGACCCACAACGGCAAGTGCTCGCACCCATGAGATCACCCGGTTGAAGACCTTCCAGAATCAAGGCTTTCTACGAACGGATTACGATGACATCGAGGACTACGCACAAGTCCATGTCACGTTCTCGGACGGCACCGTCGCGGACATTTTTTCATCAGAACTCGTGCTCGGTGGAGTTCACAACTGGCTGGAAATTCTTGCTAATAATCACCGCACGCGCTGCAATCTAAACCCTGTCAACGCGCTCGAAACATATAACCCAAGAGCGGACATCCTCAAGGATGTTTACGTCACCGAGAAAATCGGAACCAAAGAGGGGTGGAGCCATCCAGCTCCTGATGAGGCTTGGCAGCACGGTTACCCGCAAGAGTTTCAGGACTTTATGGAAAGTATTTTTGTCGGTCGTGAACCCCTTTCAGGAATAGAATTGGCGCGGGACACGGTCGCCGTCCTTTACACGGGCTACTTATCCGCTGAGCGGCGTGGCATTGAAGTTGGTATACCAAATTGATTTCCTTCTAGTGTTGAAGGGAGAAGGTTTGAGCGTTTTCGATCTTGCCCAAACTCTGGACTTTCTTGAAATTAAGATCAAGACTGACTTTGCCAACGTAAAGATTGAAAGGGACAAAATGTCAGTGACGCTTCATCGCGAACTCCAAGAACGGCCCGCGTTGTACGAGCTCGATTCCACGGCGGTCGGCGATTTACGGAAGTCAGCTGCAGACGTGAAGCCTGTTATCGAGCCGAAGTCCGCAGCGGCTCCGAAGAAGTAGCAGACCGCATGGTTGTGCTGGTGATGGGTGTGACCGGCTCCGGCAAAACGACCGTGGGCGGTCTGCTCGCAAAGCATCTGGGTTGGGAGTTTGCGGACGCAGACGATTTCCACTCGGCCTCCAGCAGAGAAAAGATTAAACAGGGAGTCCCTCTCACTGATGTCGACCGGGTCCCATGGCTCGCGGCGCTTCGCCAGCAGATGACCCAGTGGATAGCGGGAAAAAGGGACGTTGTTCTGGCTTGCTCGGCGTTGAAACAGAGTTACCGCGAGGAGCTTTGGACCGGTCCCGAGGTGCAATTCGCCTATCTTAGGGGTACGTACGAGATGATTTACCAGCGCTTGCTTGCTCGAAAGGGGCACTTTGCGGATGAGCAGATTCTGGCCAGTCAGTTTGCAGTTCTTGAGGAGCCAACCAACGCCATAGCGGTGGAAATCAGCTCGGCACCAGAGAAAATTGTCGCGGAGATTTGCCGCCAGCTCGGCCTCGCGCAGCGCGGTAGCCCCCACAGAAAACCCGCGCCGCGCGAATAACTTCACATAAGCGCTTCATTCGGAGTGTAGTGTTGCTGAACACGTACCGACACACGAGGAAAGTTATTTTCCAACAGCAGCTTCAACAGAAGTCAAGCATCCTGGCGGTCGCTCTTTTTCTTCCGGACTCGCTTCGTCTTGAGCTTCGCCGCATCTCCAATCCATAGTTCGATACCCAGTTCCGCGAGTAACCGCTCGAACCAGCGTGAATATCCGGTGGCCTCCATCTCCACGCGCACGCTGACTCCTCTCTGCTTCAGGTCCCGATAGAACTTCTCTGCTTCTCCATCGCTGTGATTCAGTCGCCTTTCGCCGCACTCACCAGTTTCCTGATCCAAAAACGCAATTTGCTGAAAACTCGGGTGATAATCCACGCCTATAATGATCGTGTTCGGTTCCTTCCTCCCGAGCCTTTTGGTCATTGAACAACCACAGTCTACTCGGGTCGAGGAGCCGACATTGTTATGCGATCAAGTGGGCGATTGGGATTGCCATGAATTCTGGTTTGGGGTCAGATGGCTTTTCCCAGCGTTTGGAAACTCCTGCGGAGGCGGGTGCCACGGTTTCAAAGAGTAGTGCGGAGCCGCTCGCGTTGGAGGCAAGTGGAACATGGACACCGGATATTCTGCGTAATCCATTGATTACACAGCAGTTAGAAGCTTGCAGGCGGGGGAGTCGGAATATTCAGGCCTATTGAAAACACGTAAGTTGAGGAGGGCAGAGCTCGCGAAACTGCGTCGCTTGGCGTAATTATTTGTGACAGACGGGTAAGCCGAGACTTCCGTTTTGAGCACTTACTGAGAATCTCGTGGCTCCGCCAGTGACAACCGAATAGGCACGGCGGAGAAGGGGAACCAAGCCGGGCGGAGCAGGGACGGGACAGAGTGGTGTCTGAGAAATCGCTTGACCCTGAGGCATTTTCCGGTTTTCCCGTACCCGAAAGAGACAGGAGCCGGTCCGTTCAGAGTCGGCCGGAGTCGCTTGCGATGGAACGGAGGGAAAAAGCGGCCCCAACGGGGGCGATTGGGGGCATACTTGCTCTTGCTGGGAAGGGAAAATGGAAATCCTCTTTTACATCTATTCCGTTCTCGTCGCAAGCTATCTCCCATAGGGTTTCGCGCATCGAAGGAACAGGGTAGAATGCCTTTGCCGCTTGTGCTAATCGAACGCAACATGATCTCGGGCAGAATCTGTGAACGGGAATGACTGCGAGCAACAGACTTTGTCGACGGATAAATGGACAGGCTGCAAACCTATGAGAGTCCAAATCGTGGCATGTTTGTTGTGCCTGATGATTGTTGGGGGCTCTCTCGACACGCTACCCGATCCACCCGCAGTTAAGCCGCAGCGTAATCAGCACAGCCTAGTTTCCCGGCTTGATTACCATGTACCTGTTGTAGCGATGAACCATGCATCGGATTGCCTGGCCTGCGCTCCTCACTTTCAGGCTAGCTTGTTTTCGTTTGGCCAGATTTTCGACAGTAGAGGCCCTTCTTGCAAGCTGATCTTTGTACGTCAAGCGACAGACACTTCCCCTCCCTGTTTTTCCTAAAGTCGACTTTTCCCAGGTCACGAAGTACTTAAGCGACCAATATTGCTTTGAAAGTGAATCGGTGCCCCGCCGTCCCTCCCGCGAGGCTTGCAACCAAGCAACACACTCACAGACCGTAAGTTTTGCGTGCGGTCAGAAAAAGGACCATCACCGGTGCACACCTCTCAAATTTTTCAAGCATGGGGCAAGATCCTCAAGGGTGAACAACCCTCTCTTTCGATAGAAATCACGCGTGAATGCCCGTTGAAATGTTTAGGCTGTTACGCGTATGACGACGCGCATCTAGGCGGCGGGCAGACATTGCGCGATCTGAACGACCGAAGGGGCAAATCCCTGGTAGACGGAGTTCTTGAAGTCGTTGATCGGCTGAAGCCATTGCACCTGTCTATCGTCGGGGGTGACCCGCTGGTCCGGTATCGCGAACTCGAGTTACTGATTCCCCTGCTATTGGCGCGCGGAATCCACGTGCAAATTGTTACCAGCGCCTTCCGAACGATGGGTTCGACTTGGGCGAATTTGGAGCATCTGTACGTAGTCGTATCCATCGATGGGTTGCAACCAGAACACGATGCCCGGCGAGCGCCAGCAACCTACGATCGCATTTTAAAAACATCGTGGGGCAGAGGATCACGATCCATTGCACAGTCACCGGTCAAATGATTAAGCGATCCGGATACTTGGCCGAATTCCTAGAATTCTGGACGCCACGCCCGGAGATCAAGAAAGTATGGTTCATCCTCTTCACCCCTCAGGTTGGTGATCAACTGCCAGAAATCCTGGGTTCTGAGGAGCGGGCGCGAGCCATTGCGGACATGACGCAATTGCGAAAGCGATATCCGAAACTGGACATGCCAGAGGCGGTGATTCGACAGTTCACCTCGCCGCCACAGAGGCCCCAAGATTGTGTTTTTGCGCTCACGACACAGACGTTGTCGGCAGACCTAGAGACAAGGATCACTCCGTGCCAGTTTGGCGGGAATCCTGATTGCGAATCATGCGGATGCGTCGCATCCATGGGCCTGGCCTCCATAGCTTCGCACAAACTGGGAGGAATACTCTCCGTCGGGACCATTTTCAAAGCCTCCCTCAAGATTGGCCAGAACAGAGCGAGGTTCCGAGCGAAGCATCAAGCCAAGGAGGCACTACAGATCTTGCAAGGAAAAGAAGAAAGGTGCGGCAACCAGAAACAAAGGAGGAATTAGTTTGTGAAGAATTCAGCCCAACCAAAACTTTTGTCCACACGACAGGAAAGGGAGGTCGTGGCCCTTCGCGATCTATCCGCGCGCGTCGGCAGCGATCTGCTGCTGGTGCAAGCCAGCAATGGGAATACATCCATAAAACTCGATGGAATTCTATGGATTAAAGCATCCGGCAAATGGCTAGCTCACGCAATGCAAGAAGAGATGCTCGTGCCGCTTGAATTGGCAGAAGTCCAAGAGTCTATTCTGAGCGGCACAGAAATTGCGTCGCGCTATACTCCGAAGGACGAGCTGCGTCCATCCATTGAAACAGCAATGCACGCCGTGCTTCGGCATCGTGTTGTCATCCACGTGCACTCGGTCAACGCCATTGCCTGGGCAATACGTGTAGATGGCCCCGACCAGCTAAAAGAGCGACTGGCCGGCCTGCACTGGCGATGGATTTCGTACGTTGCATCCGGCATACCACTCGCCAGAGAAATCGAAAAGGAAGTGGCTGGTGCACCGGAGACCGATGTTCTTATACTTGGAAATCACGGGCTGGTCGTCTGTGGACGTGATTGCCCTACAGCCGAAAAACTTCTCTGTGAAGTAGAACGACGGCTTGCGATTACTCCCCGGCGATTCCCAAAGCCCGACACCACGGTGCTGGCGATAATTGCACGTTTCTCGAGATGGCAATTTCCCGATGTCCATTCGTTGCATGCGCTAGGCACAGATGCAGTGTCCCGAAAGATTCTAAAAGGCGGCGTTCTTTATCCATGCCAAGCCATTTTCCTGGGCCGGACTATGCCTTTATTCCCACCTGCGGTTGTCGTTTCGAAATTCACAGAACGCTTGAACGGCAAAGACAGAACTCCGGCGTTTGTAGCCGTGGAAAGAAGCGGAGTCATGCTCAACGAAAAGATGACCAGCGCGGAGCGCGCCACCTTGATTGGCCTTGCGCAACTGACGCAACGAACCGAGGAATCCGCGCGACTTCGCTACTTGAATCGGGCGGAAGTAACCGACGTCCTGAGCAAGGGCGCACATGGTTGCAAACAAGTGGTTGTGACAGAGGAGAAGTCGAACTCTCCGACGGAGATCAAGAAATTGGATGGGGAACGCAAAATTGTAGACAACCGAAATACATATGTTTTTTAGTGGGCTGGAAGTTGTGGTGCAGTGAAGCCGCAGCAAGTGAGCTCGGCAAGGCTCGCAGGTGGTGGTGGCACATTTTGCAACAAGCAGTTTCCCTTTCAAGGAGATTCAGCTCGAATCGAGACACTTGAGGGCGTCGGGGTCTATTGGTGCTGTAATGGGTGCGACGATCTTGGAAAGGTCCATTCATGAAAAAGAAAGCACCTCTAACGTTTGAGCAGGCAACGATAAAAGCCGAGTCGTATGTCGGACGCAAGGAAAAACTACTCTGGCTTCTTGAAAAAGCCATTCGCAAATCAGAGCAATACTACGAACTTCTTCTTGCTCCTTGGGAAAGCTTGCAGATACTACTTCGTCTGCTTCGTGCCCAGCTCCCGGGGAAGTTTTGCGCGCCAGCCGACTCCATTCTCATGGCCGTCGGCGCTGTCATCTATTTTGTGAGTCCGTTTGATCTCATTCCTGATTCCATTCCGGTATTAGGGTTGATAGACGACGCCGCCGTAATCACCTGCGTGGCCAGGGCGAATCTCACTCTAATCAGTAATTTCCGGAAGTGGGAGATCCTGTTTGATAGGGATCTGAGTCCATCTATGAAGTATCCAACAAAAGGGGAGTGAGCAAGGTCGCTTCTCCCCTAGAACATCCCTCTCTCTTAATCCTGTTTTCAAAATCATCTCTTTTTGGGCATCCGAGACAGGAATTCAGAACGCACAGAATCCGTCACTTGCGACCCCGGTAGAAGTAGGGTCTCTGGGCAGCCTCGGCCCAGTGGAGCTCTCTACGCTACGCTTGCTCAACTTGCTCGAGCGGGACTTCTGGGGAGTCAGGGAGATTTCACTTGATCTCATAACTAATGTCGGCTCCTCGATGCCCTGCAAACCTTCAATGAGTAGTGCGGAGTCACTCGCGTTGGACACAAGTGGAACATGGACTCCAGATATTCTGCGTAATCTACTGATTACATAGCAGTTATAATTTTGGAGGCGGGGGGAGTCGGAATATTCAGGGGTATTGAAAACACGCAACTTATTGATTTTTCGAGATGCTAAAAACGCAAAAAACGGCAAAATTGCGCCTAACTGGAACGCATCTGGAACGCGGGGTTTTCAGTTCACCAGCCAATTCTGCGAAGTTTTCCAAGGTAAAAAAGAGGAGTCGCGCGGCCTATGGGCCTATGCGACGATTTTAGACGACTAGTTCGACTGTGAGGACTCTGTATTGCTCCCCACTAAGTTAGACAGTCAGGGCTCCGTTGTTTAGTACACCAGAGGGAGTCAAGAACGCTTCATGCGGGGTGTGTTTTCTGACACCGCGATGAGGGCGGTCGTGATTGTACTCCTCGCTCCAACGAGCGATGAGCTTATGATTCCTTTACAGCGATTGCTATGGTTTGGGGGCGGACTGGAAAGCCTCGGGTGGCTCCAAATAGCACTGCTTCCAGAAATTATCTCGGGAGAGCGAACCTCTCGTCATTTGCTGTATGTTCGCGAGTGTCGCCCCAATGATGCCGCCATCGGCGGAATCAAAAATGACCACGACGCCCTCAACTCCCGATGCAGTCACGGAGGTATCCGCAGAAAATCTTTGGAAGACGGACGCGGCAAAATTGAGCTTCGCGGAGGCCCCGGTTTCCTTCGAGTCCTGCGAGACGGGTTGCACGGTATAAATCTTGACCGTCTTTCCCTTTAGCGGCTCCCAATCGCCCGGGAAAGAGCTATTCTCTTCGCGCTCTACGCGGAAAGCGTAGAGCTTCTCATTTGCAGCGTCCCCATTGGGCGATTTTAGCCGCGCGGCGATAAACTCCGGCAGATCCAGACTGCCTCGGCGGATGTACCCGCGCGACACACCGGAAATCTGTACATGAATCCATTCCCCCTCGGCCTCGAGAAATTCAAACTCGTCATTGGCTGAAGCCATGAAGAGAGGATGGGACCCTATCGTCGGCCGCGCCAGCAACGGTGTGTCATTCTTCTTTACCACGACAAGATTCAAAGGATGCGCTTGGTTGCGTTGAATTTCCTGCAAGCTTTGAAGCTCCGCGTTGAGCTGCTGCATGCGCTTTTCTTCAGCTTCGCGCTTTATCCGCAGTGAGACCACTTCATCATCCCCTAGCACACCCGAGGTTGTTCCGGACGATCCCGCCGCGGCCGGGGCAGAAGGCCTGCTTGACGGAAGAGAACTTCCGGGCAAACCAGTTGAGAGGTCTAGCTTCGGCTTGGGTGCCTGAAATCCGGATCGGGCAGTGGAAGCGGTTAACTTTCCTCCGAACTTCTCTTTAAGCCGATCCAGCAGGTCTAGCTCGAGTCGTCCATTCGACGGCAGAACTTGATAGCCTGATTTCGAAGGATCCGGATCGGCATACCATGCCGTTATTTTTGCGGTAACCCGCACGATGGTGCCACCGGACGTGGCTGGCAAAAGATCGATTGAAAACTGGTAGAACGCGCGCTCGAAGCGGTTGAGCGGTTGGTCTCCAGTGACGACGAACCCATCCACAATGGGCAGCTTTTGACCTGCGTATGCTTGCATTTCTTTTAATGCATTGTCGACATCCTCTTTGGATTTGGCAACCGTGGCTGCGTAAGGAACGGCTTGGGCGGTAGCAAGACGGGGGATCGAAATGCTCAGGATGAGAAATACCCATGAGATGGGGACCTGCAGCTTTCGGAGACAGTATCTTGCTCTCTTCACGGAAGAAGTTCCAGTTGGTCCGAAGGGAGCCACCCGCGCAAGCCGCTGGGCGTTTCGACACCGTACCAGTGGGGCGTTACAATCACGATGACAACCTCGGTGTAGGCAGCCAGATTGGCAACGTTGGCGGCGGAGCCAAATGGCGCCGCTTTCAAGCTGGCCCCCGGCGCCTTAATGCGTCTCTCTACTTCATGCCGCAAAGAATTGATACGCTGTTCGAGATCTTGCACAGAAGACTGCGCGGCGGCCAGTAAAGATGTCTCATCTTCGCGCTGGCGGATAAAGGTTTGTCGGACAAGATCCACACTCTCGCGACGTCGCTGTGCGTCGGCCGCTTCCTGTTGAGCAAATTGAATCGCCTGAAGACGCTCCTGAATCACTTTGTATTCGCTAGATTCGACGGTACCGTCGGAAGGGTGTACTACGCGGTGGGCCGCTTCAACGAAAATCGCGTCAATTCGCAAGCGGGTACGCTCTGGGCTGACGCTTGTGACCACATAACGAACCGCGATCGTTCCTTGGTCGGCACTCTCGCGGAAATGCCGGGGAGCGATCACGTCCTTCCGGATCTTATAGAAAAGCTTGCCTTCCCCTTTCCACGGCTCGTAAAGCGGAGTTGACTCCACCACAATCGCCCCTACAAGCGTGGGTTCCCTGTCGAACATCTGTGTCCCGTGGATGGTTTGGTCCTGCAACACTTCCTGCAAGGCCTGAAGAACGTCCTCGATTGATGCTGCGAATTCGGCGACAAAACCCGGATTGGGCGCCGCATGATCCTTTGAGGCGTGCAGGTGGGTAGTTCCGGAAAGTAGCCAGAGGATTGTGATCGTCAACCCCGCGGCCAACCTTGTAGGGAAGGATTGACGCCTGGTTGGCAAGAATTTCCGTTTTTGATCTTGCAACTCAGTATGCATGTTCCCTTCAGCTCAAAGGGCCGATCAATAGTGCATCATCATCACGGCCAGGCGTTTCGGCTAATCAACGAGGTTCCTTCGTACTCTGTGGGGCCGAGGAATGTCAATGCCGAAAATGGCCGGTATCCGATTGCCCACTATTAGTGGTCCAAAGAACTAAGGAGTGAGGGCCGGAGGAACACGGAGCTTAGGAAGTGCAGATCTCGTACTCACGCCGTACGACAATTCTAAAGACAGAATGAAGCAAATATAAAATTAACAAAACTCTTGCATTCCATTTTTTCCGGGAGTAGAGTCCCCCTCGGTTCAGGGACTCGAGGGGATTAGACTCTTCCTTGTCGTTGCTAAGGGATGGGCCAGGTTCTCTATGGGCGTGTTTTCTCATGTACGTTTTGTAAAGCCGCACGGTTCTTGGTTAGCCCCGTGTGCATGGTGTTTTGGTGTCTCCGCCCCTCCCTGTCCGAACAATCCTCAGATGTTCTCCCTCGATTAATATGACTCGAAACGTAGAGGAGGCGGTATGTACAAGTGGACACCGCAGTTGGCGAAGAGCAAATTTTGGTGGCTGACATCCTCTCCGCTGTCCGTTTTTCTTGTTCTTGTTTTACTTTTCGTGGATTGTAAATCGGCTTCCGCGCTTCCAGGCCCATCCCTCAAAGTATTCCCCATTCCTGCCTTTGCGAGAAAGTACGGAATGCCTTGTTCCTCCTGCCACGAAGCGTGGCCGAAATTCAGTCCCTTCGGTCAATGGTTCAAGGACAATGGCTATCAAATGGGGAACGATCGCGATGCCCCCATCTTTCAGCAGGCAGCGTATTGGCCAGTCACCTTCCGAACCACGCCACTCTGGCACCGCGAGAGTTCCAATCGTGTGCAAGTTGACGGCCCTCTCGGGCCGAACACGGCTGAAGGACAGGTCACGTCCCACGGATTTGATTATTCGGGGTTGGACATCCTGACGGCGGGCACCCTGGCAAAGAACATCAGTTTCTTGTTTACGCCGTCGGCAGACAATACGGGAGCATTTCACATTGAATCCGCAAACGTGCGCTTCAGCAATCTACTCAAGTCCAGCTGGCTGAACATTAGAGTCGGTAAATTTGAACTTGATAACCTACATTCTGAAAAGCGCGCTCTGACCTTGTCGAATCAGGGTGGTGCCTACCAGAACTATCATTTCCAGCCGTTGACGGAGACTTCCTACGTCTTTGGCATCGGCGATAACCAGGTTGGCATAGAATGGATGGGACATTCGAAGAATGACCGCACACGCGTTTCGGCCGCGTTGCTGAGTTCGACTGACGGCAGTCCCGGCCTTCCGGCGGGGCGTGGGTACGATGTATTCCTTTCCGGTAGTCATGCCTTTCAGGCGGGTAGCCTTGGCGTACAGCGTGTCGGTGCTTTCGCTTATATCGGACAGGCTCCGACGTTCTTCCAGTTCACTTCTGGTGGGGCGGGAATCGCGGGCACCGGAGTCGGAAACAAGACTTTCTATCGCGCTGGTCTTATCGGTATGTGGTACTTCAAGAAGCTGGACATCACCACGATGTATTTCCACGGATCGGACAGCGCGTTTCTAGGAACGAACACGCCGGCCAACGGAACTCTGCCCACCGGCGCGCAAGCTCCGACCTGGAACGGCGGTCTGTTCGAAACTCACTACAACTTGAACCCGCAACTCATCTTCATCAATCGCTATGAGTTGATTCGCATGTCGCAGCAGGCAGCTCCGATAATTCCCGGCTCTGTGGGCGTAACGACGGATCCAGTCACTTCCAGCGTGACGGGTGTGCCGTCGTCTAACTTCGGCAACATCGACGTGCTCACGTTTGGATATCGTTATTACCCGTTCATTTCTAGCCGTGCGGGCTTTGCTTTTCACAACGAGTATTCACTTCTTCGCCAGCGAGGTGTTTCGCCCGTCAACGGTCTGGACGTAACCAACAGCAGTCTACTGGTCGGTTTTGACTTCGCGTTCTAGAGGTGGAAACGATGCGCACAAATAAACTTACAAAACTGTTGATCGTAGTCACCGCTCTCTTGGCTGCGCCAGTACTGGCTTCAGCCCAGCAAATGGAATCTCATATCGGCAAAGTTACCGGCCACTCCGAGAGCGGCAAACAGCTGTTTTACCGCTACTGCTGGGGTTGCCATGGCTTCCGCGGCGACGGGAACGGCGAGAATTGGCTCCCTACCGGCTCCTATCCCTATATGCCGTACCTAAACATCCAGCCGCGCAATTTCGTTGCGGGAACTTTTAAGTGCCGCTCGACACCAACGGGGAGTCTGCCGACGGAGCAGGACCTGTACGACTCCCTGGTGCGTGGGTTGAACAATTCAAACATGCCTTCTTGGATCACTTTGACTGCCCAAAACCGCGCCGATTTGATCGCCTTCATCAAGACGTTCTCTGCTCGGTGGAAGAATGACAAGCCGGGCGATCCGATCAATGTTCCACCGGAGCCGAAGCTCACCGGGGAGAGCATCAAGCATGGCCAAGAACTCTACCAGAAACTGGAATGCTGGAAGTGCCACGGTCAAGAAGGCTTCGGCGACGGCCCATCGGCTTCGACCCTCACCGACAGCAACGATCAGCCCATCCGCCCGTACAACTTTGCCGTGGGCTCGCGCTTCAAGTGCGGAGCAACCAATCAAGACCTCTACAAGATTTTTATGACCGGTCTGGACGGTACACCGATGCCCTCCTTTGCCGACGTCATTAAACCTGAGGATGCTTGGGACCTCGTGCACTTCCTGCGCACGTTGCAGGTGACGCACAAGAGCGCGGAATTGACATTGTGGGGATCCACGAAGGAAGGGGCGGCACAAATCGCGTCCCGTAAGGTCTCGGGAACCCCAACGGGTTCCGGAATTAAACAATAACCTTTAGCTCTGAAGTGATGAGCTTCAGGAAGGAGTAAAGAGTATGCGAACGAAGCTAGGCTATGCCGCAGGGCTGGCCGTGCTCGCTGCTTCGACAATTGGCTTCGCAGGGCCGAGCGGCGGCAGCATCAGCGGTAAAGTGACTTACGAGGGCACCCCGGCAAGACAGAAACCAATAGATATGTCGAAGGAGCCGGGCTGCGCCCAGCAACATCCGACTCCGATCACGACGGAAACGGTTGTTGTGGGTCCGGGGAACGCCCTGCAAAACGTGGTTGTTTATATTTCGGCCGGCGCTCCGGACGAGTCTTCACCGCCCGCGCAGCCGGTCAGCATCACACAGAAGGGCTGCCAGTATTTGCCGCACGTCGTTCCGATGGTCGTCAACCAGGAACTTAAGGTCGTGAACGCCGATGCTAATTCTCACAACATTCACCCCTTGGCGAAGATCAACCACGAGTGGAATAAGTCGCAGCCGCCCGGGACTCCGCCTTTTTCCGAAAAATTCGACAAGCCGGAGTTCATCCCGGTGAAGTGCAACATCCATCCTTGGATGCACGGCGAGTTCGCAGTTCTGAAGAATTCGCATTACGCCGTCTCCGGCGGGGATGGCGGCTTCAGTCTTCCGAACCTGCCCCCCGGCAAGTACACGATCACAGCATGGCATGAATCGTACGGCGAGCAAACGCAAGATGTGACCATTTCGGGCAACGAGACAAAGACCATCAGCTTCGTCTTCAAAGCGAAGCCCTATTAATGTTGCGAGGCACGGGCAGCCGGAGTTAGCGGTGGGTTCCAGCGAAGTATAGTTCACCGATGTGGCCTGCGGACCGGAATCGAGCGGAGGCGAGGCATCATGGCAAAATTCCTTGCACTGACCATCATAGTGATCGCAATCGCTTCGGCGGTTCCCGTTGTGATGCATACATGGGAGGCACCGGCAGACGTCTCGACTCATGGACATTTGATTGATGAGCAGATGTCGGACACCATGGTCGAGGCGGGCGTATCGTTCCTTGCCGCGCAGATCCTTTTAGCGCTTTTCATATGGCAGTTCTCCGGCGCTCGCCCAAATGCAAAGGTTAAGACTTTCCCGGGCGGCGCTAAGGGTTTGGTGATTGCCGCCATCGTCCTGGTGGGCGTGGAAGTCCTGGCCCTGGGGGCCTTTGGCGCGAAGGCGTGGGCTACGGTCTATTTCACGCCGCCTGCGGTTGATGCCATGCCAATCCAGGTGCAAGCCGGACAGTTTGCTTTTTATTTCCGCTACCCTGGCGCAGATGGAAAGTTCGGTCTGCTTCACCCGGAGCTGATCAATGAGGCCACCCAGAATTTTTTCGGCCTTGATCCGGAACACGACCCGGAATCCAGGGACGACATCGTAACGGCTGGGATGGCTATTCCAGTAAACAAGGAAATCCATCTGCTCATGCATGCGAAGGATGTTAGTCATTCCTTTTACGTGCCTGCGTTGCGCATCCATCAGGACTTCGTACCGGGGCTGGATCTTTCGGTCCATTTTACGGCTACGAAAATAGGCAGATATGAAATCGTCTGCTCGCAGTTGTGCGGGCTGGGCCATTACACCATGAGGGCTTACCTGGACGTTATGTCCCGCGAAGACTTTGATGACTGGTTGAAGAAGGAAGCAGCCATGCAGTAGTTACGGCCGTCAGGTCAAATTGGCGCCGACCGAGACATTCTCTGTTCTATGAGGTGAGCAGATGGACGCTACGTCAGCAGCACATGCAGCACAACACCACGCTCCTCCGACCAGCTTCATTCGGAAACACATTTTCAGTTTGGACCACAAGGTAATTGGCAAGCAGTATTACGCTCTTGCCTTGGTCGCGGTCCTGACAGGGATGGTGCTTTCCTGGCTGATGCGGATACACCTTGGGTGGAACAATGCGGCGATCCCGGGGCTACAGTTTCTTTCAGCAAACGGCGCCCCCGCTGGGAAAATGACGCCAGAGTACTACCTCGAATTGATGACCATGCACGCGACGATCATGGTCTTTTTTGTGCTCACCACCGCGCCATTCGCGGCCTTCGGCAATTATTTTCTGCCCATCCAGGTTGGCGCCGAAGACATGCCGTTTCCCCATTTCAACATGATGTCCTTCTGGACCACATTCGTCGCTTTCTGCGTCCTGATTTCCGTGTTTTTCGTTGGCGATGGCCCACCGCTCTCCGGTTGGACCGCGTACGCCCCGCTCAGCGCTATAGGAAAGGTTGCCGGGCCCGGGCAAGGCACGGGACAGGTCCTTTGGGCAACGGCTATTGGCATCTTCTGTATTGGCCAGTTGCTGGGCGCTTTAAACTTCATCTCAACAGTGCTTGATATGCGTACCAAGGGCATGACTCTGGCGCGCCTTCCGGTAACCGCCTGGGCTTGGTTCATCACCTCCTGCATGGGTCTGACAGCGTTCGCCGTTTTAATGCCGGCGTGTGTCCTGCTCATTCTGGACCATGTGGCCGGAACCAGCTTCTTCATCGCGTCGGGTCTAGTCATCAACGACCAAATGCTGCCACACTCCGGTGGGTCGACATTGCTTTGGCAGCACCTGTTCTGGTTCTTTGGACATCCTGAGGTGTACATCGCCATCGTGCCCGGAATGGGGATCATAACCCATGTTCTGGTTACCAACATGCGGCGCCCCATGCTTAGTATGAAGGCGATCCTCTACTCTCTTTGGGCCCTCGCCTTTCTTAGCTACATGGTCTACGGACACCACATGTTTGTCAGCGGGATGAATCCATTCTCCTCGCTGGCATTTTCTTTCCCCACGCTTATGATCACCATTCCGTCTACCATTCTTGTCCTGATCTGGATCGGTAGTCTGTATGGTTCCAAGCTGCGAATCAACTCGGCTTCCCTGTTTGCGCTGGGCTTTGTTTCGATGTTTGTCAGCGGCGGCGTGAGTGGCTTTTTCCTGGCTCAGCCTTCGATCGATATCATGCTCCATGCGACTTACTTCGTTGTGGGACATTTCCACATGGTCATGGGCGTCGCGGCTATGTTCGGGATCTTCTCCGGAACTTACTTCTGGTTCCCGAAGATGACCGGAAGGATGATGAATGAGACTTTGGGAAGGGTCCATTTCTGGCTCACGTTCGTCGGTACGTATTGCATCTTCATGCCGTTCCACTACCTCGGCTGGGCTGCGAACGTGCGCCGCTTTGCATCGTTCACAGATGATTACCTCAAGCCGCTCATCCCCTTGCATCAATTCATCACCGTTGCTGCGCTATTCACTGGCGCGGTACAGCTGATTTTTGTCTACAACCTAATTCACAGCCGCTTCAAGGGTGCGCCGGCTCCGGACAACCCGTGGGAAGGGACGAGCCTCGAGTGGAGCATGCCGTCGCCTCCACCGTGGAACAATTTTGGCGGGAAAGACCCGGTCGTCTATCACGATCCCTATCAGTATGGTGTGAAGAGTTCTACAGGTGCAGACTACGTCATGCAGAACTCACCGGAGCAAATTGCCGCGGGTGGAGAAGAGAAATAAGCGCTGAAATGCGGGAATAGTACTGGAATGAAAAGAGGGAGAGTCTAGAAGTTATGGCAACCACGGTCCACGAGCCGCCAAGAACCAAAGTTCGTCGTCTGCCAGCCCGAGGAGAAGCGGGAAATTCTGGCAATGGCGGCTGGCGGAACTTGGCTCCACCTGACGGGAACTTGCTGGTGGTCCAGGAATACTCTCCGCCGCCGTCCAGCAGCGCGATCTGGGTTGGGATCGCGGCGATTACGATGTCGTTTGCTGCGTTCACTAGCGCCTTGATCGTACGCCAAGGCTCGTCGACGGATTGGCGGCACATAACGTTGCCTCCTATCCTCTATCTAAGCACGCTTCTGCTCCTCATCAGCAGCGTTACTCTCGAACTAGCGCGCCGCCGTGTTGCTACTTTCATGGGCGGCCTGAAGAAACAAGTTGCGAGCCCGGGGCTCTGGCTGTACGTAACTCTGTCCCTCGGCTTGCTCTTTGTGGCTGCCCAGTATATGGCCTGGCTGCAGTTGAGGTCTAAGGGGCTGTATTTGGCCACCAACCCAAACAGCTCTTTCTTTTACGTTTTCACCGCCGCGCATGCGCTACATGTGCTGGGCGGCCTCGGCGGGTTAGTCCGGGTCATACGTAAACTGAGCAAATCTACCCTGCGACGCAGCACGCTGGATGCGACCTCGTACTACTGGCATTTTATGGGCGTTCTTTGGTTGTACTTGTTTTTGCTGCTTCGGATGAAGCTTTAACACATTCGATTATAGGAGGCGCCGTGAGCCACGCCGATTTGGCAGTGGGAGGACACACCCCGGCTATGGAGCCATCGCCGTTTGCGATTCCTGCAAAAAAGCTGGCGATGTGGCTGTTTATCATCGCCGACATAATGACGTTTGCGGGATGTCTGGTCGCCTACGGATTCCTGCGGAATGCCACGCCGGACTGGCCCCGGCCGTTTCAGCCTTCCACGATAGGCGGCATCATGGTGATGACGTTTATCCTCATTACCAGTGCCTTGACCATGGTACTCGGTGTCCGGGCTGCCCGTGCAGGTGACAGAGCGGCCGCCTTCCGCTGGACCATGATTACATTGGCGGGAGGCCTTCTCTTCGCTCTTCTACACATTCGTGAATGGTTCGGCATGATTGATCGAGGGGTGACGCTCTACAAGAACCCCTGGGGCACGGGCCTGTTTGGCGGAGCGTATTTCAGTGTCACCGGCATGGAACTCTTGCACGTCATCGCCGGCCTGATTGCACTGCTCATCGTGGGGCTCGGTTATAAGAGGGGCCGCTACACCTCCGATGATATTGAGAACTGCGGTCTTTTTTGGCAATTTATTAACATCGTCTGGATGTTCGTCGTACCTCTCGTCTATCTCCTGAACATCGCAAGCTAGAGAAAAGAGACGCGGAAAGGAAACGTGCATATGAATAAGACGGACGAGCAGGGCGGGTTGGGCAAGTACTTCGTAGTCTATCTCTGCATGCTGGTCATCACCGCGCTCGAAGTGGGTATTGCTTATCGTCATCCGGGGGGAGCGCAGTTGCTGGCGAGCATGTTGTTCTTGGCGTTTATCGGGGCGCTGCTGGGGATTCTATACTTCATGCGACTAGCGGCGGAAAAGCAAAGCCTCGTTGTGGCCTTTGCTGTGTTTACGCTTTTCGTGCTGGCGACAATGAACTATGGGTGGACTGACAGCTTGCGGCTTCTGCATGGTGCGCCGTTTGCGAAGTAGCGGTAACGAGGAAATCTGGTGGAGGGGAACGAAGATGAAGATTGAGAGGCCGCTCCGGCTGGTTGGAATCGCCCTAGTGGCACTGGCGATGGTTACCCTTTCTCCCGCGGGTTTTTCCCAAAGCTGTTCACTCTGCTATACGCAGGCTGCTTCCTCCGGCTCTCGAATGATTGAGGCATTGCGCAGCGGAATACTGGTGCTCATCGTTCCTCCAACGCTCATGTGGCTGGTCATCGCGCGCATTGCCTATACCAAGCGCAATCAGTTCAAACAGGTCGATTGCACGCCTGAATCTGATCGGAATTGGTAACGGGACAGAATGACAAGCGCAATTACACAGCCGAGCACAATGAATGGCTTCAATTCCAAGCTTAGGGATTATTACACCCTGACCAAGCCCGAGGTAAACCTGCTCATCCTGATGACCACCTCGGCGGGCTATTATCTCGCCTCCCGTGGACATTTCTGGGTCACCGGCCTGGTTAACACAGTATTGGGCACGGTACTCGTTGCCAGCGGTACCGCAACCCTAAATCAGTGGATGGAACGGGTTTGGGATGGCCAGATGCGCCGGACCGCAACTCGGCCTCTGCCTTCAGGCAGGCTTACTGCTCGCGAGGCACTTCTATTTGGGATTCTGCTAAGCGTAGCTGGAGGGCTCTATCTTGCGGTCGCAGTCAACGGATTGTCCGCACTGCTCGCGATGTTAACGTTGCTTTCCTACCTTCTCGTGTACACCCCGCTAAAGAGGAAAACGCCACTCTGCACGCTTCTGGGTGCTTTTCCGGGCGCCATGCCAACGCTGATCGGGTGGGCGGGAGCCTCCGGGCACATCGAGCGGCAAGCATGGTTTCTTTTCGCAGTACTTTTCCTCTGGCAGTTCCCCCACTTCCTGGCAATCGCCTTGATGTACCGTGAAGATTACGCTCGAGCAGGGTACCGGATGTTGCCCGCGTTTGATCTCGATTCCCACTTCACGCGTGCAGAGATTGTCGGATTCGCGCTGGTCCTAGTATTTACAACGATGCTGCCGTTGACTGGTCGCGGTGGCCCAGTTTATCTTGCTGCCATGGCGCTGGCGGGAGGGTACCTGCTCTATCACGTAGCTAAACTGGCGCGGACCCCCTCGAAAGTCCTGGCCAGCCGCGTCGTCTTTGCTTCAGTCATCTATCTGCCCGTAATTCTTGGGATCCTGATCGCCTGGAAAGCTTAAGGAAATAGCTGATGCATTCGGTTTTCGTGGCAGCAGCGCGCGGATTCGCATGACATGCCCCTTATTCGGAGCAATGCTGCGATTCAGCAACTGACTCCGGCAGTTTCCGACCTTGGCTCCCTGATTTCGCCCGGGTGTGAATGAATACTTTTCCAACAGTCCTCAGGATCTTGTGGGCAGCAGCCTTGTTGGCGACCGCCTCGCCGTCTGCTCCAGGCCAAGGGCCTGCAGCGCCGAAACCTCCCCGCACGCCGCGCATGCTCCCCCTGACGAAGTTCTATGACACACCCGATCCGCTGCCCGCAGGTAAACCGGGGGAACTAATCCGCTCCCAGCCGTTTGGCGAGTACTATCTGCCGTACGACGTACTAGCCGTTCGCATTCTCTATCATTCGCGCTCCTCGAGCGGAGAGGATGTAGCGGTATCGGGCGTCGTGCTGCTTCCGGATGGAGCGCGGCCAGCGGGCGGCTGGCCCGTCATGGCCTGGGCCCATGACTTCACAGGTTCCGCGCGCCAATGTGCTCCTTCGCTGCTGCGAAACTTAAACGAGGGACCGTTACTTTCGATGTACGTCGGCCTCGGGCACGCCATGGTGGTCTCCGACTACGCTGGATTGGGAACGAATTTTCCGAATGCAGCCATGGATATGCGCTCCAATGCGCTGGATGTGATCAACTCGATTCCGGCAGCGCGTGCCGCGTTACCACAACTTGGAACCAAGTGGGTGGCCGTGGGGTATTCTCAGGGAGGCCTTGCTGCCATCGGGGTGGCCGAGGCCGACAGTGAAACTGGCGATCTCAACTACCTTGGCGCCATCGCAATTTCAGGGGTTGCGGAAGCGCAAGAAATCTTTGAGCGCATCGCCGAAGGTCCCGCCCGTGGGTTGCTCGTAGATCTGGCGCACGGAATCAAGACAGTCTTCCCCGAGTTTCGAGTTGAGGAGATGTTGACGGACAAGGCGATTCCGCTGTACCAGCACATTAGTCATGATTGCGAAGCGAGTTCCAGGACGGGGCTTGCAGCCAATGAAATGTTGAAACCTGGCTGGAAAAATAACCGGTACGTCAAAGAGTTTTTCGTCAGGAACACGCCTGGCTGGAAGCCCGTCCACGGTCCTTTACTATTGATAAGCGGTGAAACGGATCCTGAAGTGCCAGCAGACCTCACTGCCCCGGTCGTCGCGCGCCTCTGCGAGCAGAAAGTTCGCGTGCTTTTTGTCAAATATCCGGGCCTCAATGCCAGCGCGGTATTGAGAAACTCGGTCAGCGAACAGATCAGTTGGATCCAGGCTCGATTTGCCGGCCTTCCTGCGCCCAGCAACTGCCCTTGAAGGGGTTCGAACGCTCGAATCAGCGCCGCGCGCGGCCCAAAAGTCAAAGTCATGCAGCTCGTTGTGTTGCCGGGACTTGCGAACTGCGCGTTCACGATGGACAATCTGCGGATCATGCACCCTGCGCAGTAGCGCGCGGCCTTTTCATGACCTGGATTCCAGTCCGGATCTTCGATTTGCTAACGCTGAAATTGATCTGGCCGGACGGTTTCCGCGTGTTGCAGATGTGGCCGTTGGCACATTTGGCCGGAACTCAGCGAATAATCGCCTCTGGATTTGAATGTCGCGGCGAATCAAGGAAGGTCAAGATCCAAGGCGTAGATGTTTGTCAATCCCCGCTCGATCATCACATAAAGAGAGCCGTCGCGACCCAAGCCGCTAAATAAACAGTGGGTAGCGCTGCCCCGAAAAATCTCTCCGAATCCCAGGACCCGGGTGACCCGCTGGGTGCTAACATCCGCGCGAAACACGGACTCCTCGTCGTCGAGCTGGTCCTGGAAATAGATGAACGAACTATCCTCCGACCAAAGTGGCGCCTCGAGGTACCCGCCGGAGGCAACAGGAGTCCATTTTTCACTCTGTACACCATAAAGAAGCAGATGATGGTTTGAGTTATCAAGCGCGGCAATAAAGCGGCCATCCGGAGACCAGCGGGGAGCGTTGAGATCTTTCGAATCCGGCAACTCCGTCAATTTACCGGTCGTCGGTTCGAGCAAATAGAGTGCATATTGCGAATGGGTTTTCTGATTTCGCATGGTTACAACGATATGGTAACCGTCGGGTGACCAGTCCGCATCCAAGCCGTCCCAACCTTTTGGAAGCACCGGCCGCAGCGATCCCCCATCCCATGAAACAATATAGATCTGCCGGGCTTGGCCAGTGCGAACCCCGGTAAAGAGTATCTGCTCGCCCCTTGGCGACCAGCGCGGAGAGAATCCCTGGAGAGGAGGGCCCGTCAGTCGCAGTCGTTGCGACCCGTCTGCGCGGCTGCGCCACAACGATCCGTCCGGTCGGTCCGAATAAACGACCATCTGGCCATCCAGCGAGACACTGGCCTCCTCGGCATTGGCGTCGAGGCTCAGCGTCAAAGAGCGCAGCGTTTGGGGATCGAGTTGTTCAAGTTCCCGATGCGAACGGAAGCTGAAAGCAAAGATGCGTGAACCGGTTTGCGCCGGAATCGCCACATGCAACGAGTCGGGGCCGCTGGTCAACGGGAAGGGTCCGTGTTGCGAGCGGCGAAACCAGGTCCAAGAATCGCGAATCGCCCACAAATTACAGTCGTACTGTTCACAACCAGAAAAAAGGAAGTATTTGCCGTCTCCGGTCCAGTTTCCCGCAGATTGGTGAGACGGCCCGGTCCCGCTCCCAAGAATTCGATGCAGGCCGTTGCCATCCGCCGACATCTCCCACAGCGCCTGAGTGCCATACTCCCCGATGACGACGGTGAAACGAATATTTTCTCCATCCGGGGACCACGCAGGACTGCGCGGATGCCCGTCCAGGTGAGCAAGCTGGCGAATCTGCGTCCCGTCACGATGGATCGAATATAGGTATTGCCCGCGTACGAATACGATTTGCGTGCCGTCTGGCGACCACGCAGGGTCTTGACCGGTGGCTTGTCCTACGCGGCGCGGCTCACCGCCCTGGACCGGCCACAGCCAAAGAGGCATCTCATCATCATGCCGTGTAAACTGGCCAATCAGGAACTGGGAATGGTCGGGAGAAATTGAGAATAGGCGAGTGTTCTCGAATGGGGCCACCATCCGTTCCGCATTGCCGCCTTCAACGGAAGTCTGCATGAGATTCCAGTGACCGCCGTCGCGTTCGAGAAAGAATATCCGCGTTCCGTCGGACACGATGCCACCCCATTCGTCGATGCGACCAGCATTGGTGATGCGACTGATGCGCTGAACGCTCGGCCGTGGGACCGGGTAAAGAATGAAAAATAGGAACCAGGAACCAAAGAGAATACCGAAGGAGAGAAGGATTACGTCGAACCAACGTTGCGTGCGCTCCGCTCGCTGCCGATCCCAATATCCCGCGCTAACTTCTTGTGAAAACTCCGGGTGGAGTCGCAGGCGCACCTCGATGGACTTTTCGCCATTCTCAAAGATAGGAACCTGCACCCCCGAAACAGAAGCGACTGCTCCATTAATCACATGCACCGGTGCCAGGAAACGATAGCCTTGGCGTGGCACCGTCTCGATAAAGCGCGGATTCTCCGCGTCGTCTTGCAGTGATGCGCGCAGTTTCTTGAGCGCGGCGTTGAGACTTCCGTCGAAATTGACATGGGTGCCCTCCTGCCAGAGCGCTTGCCGGAGCTGCTCCCTTGTCACGATTTCGCCGTTTTGCTGAAGAAGCAGGGAGAGAATTCGAAATGGTTGTTCCTGAAGTTTAATCCGAATTCCCTGCCGAGCCAGGGTTCCGGAAGATAGATCAACCTCAAAGAGGCCGAATCTCACCGTGCGTGTGGGGTCAATTTTGGGTTCCAGCAAGACCACACCCCCGATCTGCGGGACAGAACTCTAGCACATGTCCCCATTTAGGGAAAAGGCTCTAGTTCATATGACCTTTCATATGACTGAATATACGACTGTTATTGAGTCATAGTATTTTCAGCGCCAGTTCGCTTGACGAATACCCACACGTGCCGGTATCTGGAAGTCCAGTACACCGGTGGCAGCCACGTTTGGAGTTTGCTCTGAGCTGTGCCGGTCTTTTCACCGTAATAAGAGGAGGCCTTGGGAAAATAAAAGTCAGCCCGTAGTCCCAAGAACCATCGAAACGCTCGCGCTCGCGAGCTCTGAACCTCTTTAAACAAGCCGTCGAACGCGGGCGTTTCGATCCCAAATCTCCTGTCGATCGTCTTCATCGGGACCATAGATCAACCTTCTCAAGTTCCCTCAATTGGATGCCTATCGGCCGGCCAATTACACGCTACACTTGGAAGTGGCCATTCGCGCCTAGCACATTCCTGGCGCGTGATCTCGTACTCGAAAGGTATCCTCGGACCCGATTTGCTCTCCGGTAGGTTTGGAAAGCCCTCGGTAAATCCGCTTCCCATGGGCTAGATGGGTTCAATGGACAGGTAAATCTTCGTGAGCGTCGGAATGGACTAACTCGCCAAACAGGTGTGATAAAAACGTGATAGTTCCACGTTCAAATCTGTGCAGAACGAGTGCAAACGGTTCAAGCCCGGGTCGTTGTAACTGCTAGAAGAATATAGCAGAGTCGAAAATTTTCATAACGCATCAAGAAAATCCCGTGTTCTCCGGAACCAGAGGTCGGGCGTTCGAGTCGCCCCAGGCGCGCCATATATCTCCGTATAGTTTCAATAAGATCAATCGACCAGTCGGAACCTAGCGGAGATTCGAAAACACCAAAACACGATAAAAAAGTGATAACTCTGGCGCGAAATCAATCGCAACTCGGGACGGGAGTGACTCCTTAAGACCGAGGCAGGAAGCCTGAGCTTCGCCAGAGGTTTCAACAATTTCTCTCAGTTTTTTCCGCTAACGGACGTCGCATTGTCCTGCTAAGTTACTCAAGAAGTTTGTGTAACTTAGGCGCTAGTGAGAACGCATGCCGGGCACAAGCTCGTAGGACAGGGCTGCTGCCGGTGTGCTTCAGCTTGGCGAGGTTTTACTACACGGTCTTCCGCCGCGCCCATATCCAGTTTAGCAGCGCCACCGCCATTGCTCCGGCGATGGCCATGACCTCCTTGAGCCCCATCTGCGTCACAACGCTCAGAACGAACAGCAGGCCGAGGCCGCTTATGAGCGGCGCGGCGGGGAGGCGAAACGCATTTGCGCGCGGCTGCTGCCGCCGCAGCGTCAGCACGGCCGCGCAGACCACACCGTAAGTAAAGAGCCGGGCCACCACAGACAGCACAGCATTGCCCTGAAAGGTCCCGAGCAGCGCTAGAAAAAACATAATCGCAGCAAACGTTGCGATCGAAACATAAGGCGTGCGGAACCTCCTGCTGACGGCACCGAACACGGAAGGAAAGTCACCGCGCTCGGCAAGCGCGAACGTGATCCGCGGCACGTTTAGCATCTGGGAGCTCAGGTTGCCGTAGACGGAGAGCAGAGCGCCCGCCTGCATCAGCACGGCTCCGCCTCGGCCCAGAAACACGCGCGCCGCCTCTGCGAGCGGCCGGTCTCCAGGGGGAGCCACACCAAGAGCTCGCAAGACTACCACCTGGATCAGCGTGTAGAGGCCGGTGCAGATGATCAGAGAGAAAAAAAGGGCGAAAGGGGCATCATGGCGTACATCGCGAGCCTCGCCCATGGGAATTAGTGCGGCTTCAAATCCTGACAAAGCAAAAATGATAAGAAGAACTGCGCTTAACCACTCTTTGGGTCCGGGTCCGGCCGTCGGTGTAGCAGCCGCACCCGCCGCGCCCGCGTTGTTCAGCAGCACCAGCCCAGCCACGATGAAAATCAGCAGCGGTACTATCTTTGCCGCCGCAAGAAAGCTGCTCAAGCTGGCTCCGGCCTTTACTCCGAGAATATTGATCGCAGCTAGCCCGCCAATCAGTATCATGAGAACGACGCCGCGGGCGAGTCGCCCGTGTGCGCCTGGCAGGAAACCCCCGAGGTACTCGACGAAGATGTTGGCATTCGCCGCACCGGAGGTGAGCCTTACTAACCACGTCAGCCACGCGATCTGGATTCCCGCAAATTGTCCGTACGCCACTCGGGCGTAGAGATACGGCCCACCTGCTTCGGCGAATTGCGATCCGACCTCGGCAAGACAGGCTGTGATAGCCCCGATTCCGACAGCGGCCACCAAATAGGCCCATGGACTCAGCGGCCCAAGAAGCCGGATGACGATTGCGGGCAGTCCGAAAATGCCGCTGCCAATAACCATGTTCACCGCCAGCGCGGTCAAACTCCAGCGGCCAATGGCGTGCACGAGCTTGGTGTCGGGCGAGGTGTGCATGAGTGGGCGGGGATGCTAGTAGGCGCCTACACGAAAGTCAACTTCTCGTTTGCTTGCCGAAGGCCCACAAGGATTTAGTTTCCGTATGACGCATCATTGATGTTCATTTTTCCTGTGCTAGAGTATGCGGCACTATGAGCAGACATCAACGGTTGTTTGCCGTCGCCAGCGTTCTTTTGGTTGGCATTTCCAGTTCCAGGGCGGTCCGCGCGCAGATGAAGCACGGCATCACGCCGGAGGATTATTTCGCGTTTCAATTTATCGGCGACCCTCAGCTTTCGCCAGACGGTAGGGCGGTCGCGTATGAACTGACGGTCGTGGACCAGAAGAAAAACCGGCGCGAGTCCTCGATCTGGCTCGTGGCGGCCGACGGTTCCTCAACGGCGCGAAGATTGAGCGCAGAGGGATTCAGTTCTCATGCTCCGCGCTGGAGCCCTGACGGGAAGACGCTGGCGATTCTTTCCAGGCGCAATTCTGATTCTTCGGCCAGCGAAACTCCCAAAGCGCAGATTTATCTGCTGCCCATGAATGGTGGTGGAGAGGCAATCGCCCTCACGAATCTGAAGAACGGAGTGGAAAGCTATCAATGGTCGCCGGACGGGTCACGTATCGTTGTCGTCAGCGCTTCCGGCCTGTTGGATGGAATCGCGCCGGCGGACCGCAAGAGCGATGTGCGGCACTACAAGCACATTCAATACAAATACAACGACACAGGATGGTACGACGACAAACGGCGGCACTTGTGGGTCGTGAATGTTGCCAGCGGCGAGGCAAAGCAAATCACGGATGGCCAAGACTGGAACGATGCCGATCCGCAGTGGTCACCGGATGGAAAGTGCATCGCATTTGTGTCCGACCGCACGGGAAAGTTCTTCGACGATAGCCACAACACGGAAGTTTGGGTGATTCCGGCTGCCGGCGGAACTTTGACCAAAATATCCGACCATGAATTCGAAGATGAGAGTCCGCGCTGGTCGCCGGACGGAAAGCAGATTCTTTTTACAGGCAAGACGGCATACCATCAGTTTTTCAAATTATACGTTGCGGACTCGTCGGGTCGCTCGCCTTCGCAGTTGGTGCTGAAGGATCTCGACATCATTCCGACGGAGCTCCATTGGCCGGCGGCAGGTTCGTTCCTGTTCGTGGCCGGTGTAAAAGGCGAATCGCATGTGTTCCGTGGGGATCCGTCTGCACAGACTTTCTCGGCCGTCACTTCCGGCCCGCGCGGGGTGCACGGTTTAGACGTCAACGAGAGCACCGGGAAAATGGTGTATCTCGGGAACGATTTCCAGCATCTTGACGATCTTTACGTTGCGAACCTGGATGGCACGGGCGAACGCCAGCTGACTCATCTGAACAGCGCCTTGTGGGCGCAGCTCGAACTGCCGCCGGTCGAGCGCTTGTCGTACAAGAGCACCGATGGCTGGCCGGTCGAAGGATTCTTCGTCAAGCCGCTAGGATGGCAGCCGGGCAAGAAATATCCGATGGTGCTGGTGATTCACGGCGGCCCGAGGGGCATGTTTGGCGTGGACTGGTATCACGAGTTCCAAGTCTACGCCGCGAAGGGCTGGGCGGTTTTCTTCTGCAATCCGCGCGGCTCGACGGGGTATGGAGAAAAATTCGAGCGCGGAGAAATCAACAACTGGGGTGTGATGGATTATCAGGATGTGATGGCTGGGGTAGACACCGCTCTGAAACAATATCCTTGGGTCGATGCAAATAATCTGGGAGTGACGGGCGGAAGCTACGGCGGTTACATGACCAACTGGATCGTTTCTCACACGAACCGATTCAAGGCTGCGGTTACTCTGCGCGCCGTCTCCAACTTCATCAGCGACGACGGCACCCGCGACGGCGCTTACGGCCACGAGGAGTATTTCAAGGGGATGCTCTTCGATGCCTTCGATCAATACTGGGAGGCTTCGCCATTGAAGCACGCGCGTAACGTGCATACGCCGACGCTGATTCTACATTCCGACATGGATTTCCGCGTGCCGATCGAGCAAGGCGAACAATGGTTCCGCGCATTACAGCGCTATGGTGTTCCATCAGAGCTGGTGCTGTTTCCGAGAGAAAACCACAATCTCACCCGCACGGGCGAACCGAAACATCTGGTGGAAAGTCTGAACTGGCAACTCTACTGGTTCGACCGCTACTTGAACGGTAATGCGAACGCAAAATCCCCAGATGCGCAATGATGGAGGCATGATGCGAATGAGCCCGGCTCGTCGCCTGCCGGCACCAGCTCGTCGCTAGAGCGAAGCGAAAGATATTTTAGCCGCTCGGCCTCTGATGTAGACTCTTCTCAATCGCCGTACAGATTTCGGTCAGGTTATTTTCCATGGTCGACAAGGAACACCCCCGCAGCCCTTACCCGGCGTCTTCACTGACACTCTCGGGGCTAAGGATTTTTGAATCCGTTGCCCGGCACTCGAGCTTTTCGCGGGCTGCTGAAGAACTCGACGTGAGCCAGCCCTACGTTTCTACACAAATACAGGAGTTGGAAGGCAGACTCAGGGTCACACTCTTCCGCCGAGTTGGAAGGCGCGTGTATCTGACAGAAGCAGGCGTGCTTCTCAACCGCCATGCGAATGAACTGCTCCAACGAGTGGCTGGAGCGGAACACGAGATTGCTGAGTTGCGGAAGGTCATCGTTGGGCGCTTGGATTTGGCAACGGTGGTTATCGCGGCGGAGCATGTCTTGCCGCAAGCCCTGGGAGAGTTTCGCGCGCAATATCCCGAGGTGACGCTGAATCTTCAGGTTCATAACTCGAAAGAGGTCGAAGAGGGGGTTGCAGATGGCCGTTATGAACTTGGTATCACCCTTTCTCATTCGCCTTCAGATGATCTGAAGGTCGAGAAATTCGGCGTGGATGAACTTGTTGTGGTGGTGAGCAAGCGGCATCTTCTGGCGGGTCAAACGGCCGTCAAGCCGGAGGCGCTCTCGAACGAGGTATTTCTGGTGCGCGAACCCACATCGGGCACGAGGCTTTTCGTTGAAAGTAAATTTCATGAGATCGGAGTTCCTCTAACGTATGGTCTGGAACTCAACAACAATCAAGTGATCAAGACCTTGGTGGAGGCAAATCTGGGAATCGCCGTTCTTTCCTGGCGCACCGTTAAAGCGGAGGTATTGTCGCAGCGTCTCAGCTCACTAAAGGTGAGCGGTCTCGCGCTTGAGCGACCGCTAGCCCTGGTGTCGAGGAAAAAAGAAACGCTCAGCCCGCCTGCGCGCGCGTTTCGGTCGGTTCTTCTGAGTTGGAAGCCCGAAGAATCCTAAAGCCTCAGGAATAATGAGCTTCAATTAAAGATGGAAGATCCGCAACGCTGGGAATGACATGTGAGGGTGATTCCGGCCGCAGGCGATCTTCCCTGTGAATCCCCGTCAAGACGCCGATTACTCCGAGAACGCCTGCGCGCTTTCCTGCTTGAAGATCCAGCCGGGTGTCGCCCACGTTGAGAACCTCCGCCTTGTTGGTAATTCCCGTTGCTTCCATGGCGCGGAAGATCATATCCGGCGCGGGACGTCCTTCCTTCACGTCATCACTGCAAATATTGGCGCCGAAAGTGTTTTGCCAGCCGGCGGTTTTGAGGATGAGGTCGGTTACTGATCTATAGAAGCCCGTGGTGGTGGCACAAATTATGCCGCGCGCCTTAAGCCAGGCAAATGTGGCGGCTGCTCCAGGTATGGGTTTGACTCCCCCGTTGGAAAATTTGCTTTCGAGTTGCGATTTGAAATCCTTGTAGGCTTTCGCAATGCGAGCTTCGTTGCCGGGATCCTCTTTGCCCCACTGGTTCTCAACGAACCGCGTAATTACGTCCCGCTTCGAAGCACCTTTCCACTCGGTCAATTCTTGACGAGTAGCACGCAGGCCGTTCTTCTCCAAGGCGGCGCTAAATGCGTCTATCACTTCTCCCTTGTCTTCAATAATCGTCCCGCCAATGTCAAAAATAACGAGCTTCACTTTCGGCATAGGTCCACATGGTACGCCAGGAACCGCGTTGTCATTTCCCGATTTTGCCGCTCAAGCGCTGAAAGTTTGCCTCTCCGTTATGGGTAGCATACGCGGCGGGTTATGGGTTTTTCGGTTATGACATGGATAACCACGGCGAGAGGAAAATCAGCTAACGGCGCATTTCGTATGGCGGCTTTAATCACAACGTAATAATGTGAGCTCACATTTCGATTCGCGGCGATTCGCAACGCAATTGAGTCCGAGAACAACCATTATCGGCGACGCAGTTTCAGGTGAATCCTGAGGATGGCTTTTTCAGAAATGGGGCGGAGGGAAACATGAAGCTTGAATCGATTGGAGTTTTAATCCAGCCAACGAAACGCGGTTTTTGCGAGCTCGTCGTGCCCGCTCCGGGCCGCGCATGCTCAGGGAGCATGTTCGGGCATCTTGCGCTGCGGCTTTTGATTCTGCTATCGCTCGCAGGTTTCGCCGGCGCTTCGGCGCGAGCCCAGGCGAGCGGAGGCACTCCGTCGGGCACACCGCAGGCGCAGGAAGGGAAAGGTACCGTGAGCGGGCGCGTGACGGATCCGAACCATGATGCGCTGCAGGGTGCGCGTGTAGAGCTGCAGCCGAGAGGGCTGGCTGCCGTGTCCGACAGCCAGGGACAGTACACGATATCCGATGTGCCCGCCGGCAAGTACACACTCACGGTCTCGTACATTGGATTCACGCCATTTTCGACGCCGATAACAGTGACGGCGGGAAATGTGACGCAGGCGGATGCCTTGCTCCAAATCGAGGCAGTGAGCGAGCAGGTTCTCGTTCGCGGAGAGCGCGAGCGCGGCGAGGTTGAGGCACTCAACCGTGAACGCACCGCCGACACCATCGTGCAGGTGCTGCCGGCCGAAGTCATCACCAGCTTGCCAAATACCAATGTGGCCGATGCGCTAGGGCGGCTGCCCAGCGTGTCGCTGGAACGCGATGAAGGCGAAGGGAAGTACGTCCAGATTCGAGGCACCGAACCCCGCCTCACCAACGTGACCATCAACGGTGTGCACGTGTCTTCACCGGAGCAAGATGTGCGTAATGTAAAGTTGGACGTCATCCCCGCCGACCTAATTGAGTCCATCGAAGTCAGCAAGACACTTTCAGCCAGTCAGGACGGTGACGCGATCGGCGGTTCAATCAATCTTGTCACCAGAACGGCGGACGATGAGCCTATCTACAGCGTATCCGGGTTATATGGCTATACGCCCATCGTAAACGGGCGCTCGCTCACCCAGTACGATGGAACCATTGGGAAGCGGTTCGGCACCGAGAAGAAACTGGGCGCCGTGTTCGGCGGCAGCTATGACTATAACGGGCGAGGCATTAACAACATCGAACCCGCGCCTGGGACCAACGATTTTGGCGATGGCCGCGGGCCTGTTCCGGTTTACACCGGGATCCACTATCGTGAGTATCAATACCGGAGAAACCGCTACGGATTTGCGGGGAGTCTCGACTATCGCCTGGGTAATGGATCGAGCGCATTCGTCCGCGGGTTGTATTCTGAATTCAAAGATTTTGGCGATACCTGGAATACGGAGATAAACGTCGGCGACCTGACATCGCAAACCACGTCAGCCCCAAACGGCCACGTACGTTTGAGGCATCTCAATCGTACGCCAGAGCAGCGCATCTACAGCATTACCGCGGGAGAAAAACTGAACCTAGGACACAATTTTCTGGACTATCAATTCGCGGTTTCCCGTTCACGCCAGGACGGCCAATTTCCGAGCGCCTACTTTAACAGTCCATCCACTGTAGCGTTTGGAATTGATACCTCCAACCCGCTCACTCCAAAGTTCCCGGTGCTGTCGAGTACGTTCAACATCAATGACCCCACCGCTTACACCTTCAACCACATAATATCCGCTGATGATCACGTTCGAGAACTTGATTTGGAAGGAGCCATCTCTCTGGCGCGCCACTATGTCGCGGGTTCGCACTTCGGCTCTTTCGAAGTAGGCGCAAAAATACGCAATGGGCATAAGACGAATAAAACGTTTGAGCCGGTCTTTAACGCGACCGGAACTCCTGGACTGCTCTACAGTCAAGTGTTGGGAAACGCCCCCAAGGATCCAAATTTCTATTTCAGCCAATTCACGCTGCCCCCGTTTTCGGATTACAACAAAATCCTCGCATTTCTCGCTGCCAACCCTGGCGCTCTCACCCTGGATGTAGATGCGACTCACACACGTTCCGACCCCAATAACTACATCACGACCGAGCGAATCTACGCAGTTTACGCGATGAATACCATTACCTTCGGCCGGGCGCGCTTGCAGGCCGGCGTGCGAATCGAAACGACGCAATCCAATTTCACCGGCTATCACGTAACGTTCGGGACGGTTCCGGACGCGAATGGTTTCCTCTATCAATCGACGACGCCTGTTCTCGGCGATAATTTGTACGCGAACGTGCTCCCCAGCGTGCAATTTCAATACGCCATCAGTCCGAATACAAATCTGCGCGCAGCCTACGGGATGGGGATCGCCCGGCCCAGGTTCGCGGACCTTCCTCCGTTTATCGTCGAAAATGACCAGGGCCCCGGCCAGTCGGTTACAGTGGGCAATCCCGCACTGAAACCCACCAAAGCCAACAATTACGATTTGCTAGTGGAGAGATACTTGAAGCCCGTCGGCCTCATCCAGGCTGGGTTGTTTTACAAGGATTTGAGTGATCCGATCTTTAACGTCTCGACACCCATCACGACGGGGACGTTTGCCGGGTTTACGCAATTCCAACCCATCAACGGGAAGAAAGCTCACATTTTCGGCATCGAGACCACTTATCAGCAGCAACTTACGTTTCTGCCCGGCCTGATGAGCGGATTGGGGGTCTCGGCGAACTACAGCTACACCACGTCGAGAGCAACCGTGCCCCAACGGGCGATCGATCCAGCCCTGATACGCCAGGGGCCGAATAACTGGAACGTGGACGTGACCTACGACAAACGCAGGGTCTCCGCGCGGCTCGGGCTGACGCATAACGACGCGTATATTTACCTGTACACCTTCACTGACGGAACTGACGGAGGAGTGAAGGGCCCGAACGGGGATCAGTACACGTATGCGCATACGCAACTGGATATTCAGGGAAGTTACCGTCTCCATGGTGGGCTAAAGCTCATCGTCTCCCTGCTCAATTTAAACAACGAAGTGTTCGGGTTCTATCAAGGCAGCCCGCAATACCCCATCCAGCGCGAATTCTATGGCCCTACCTTCATGTTCGGCGTGCGCTGGTCGAACGCCAAGGAGAAGTGAGGGGTGATCGCTGGCATCGCTGACTTTCCGCTTCGCAACGGACAGCAGGATTAACGCGTTCGAGATTGCCTGCGTTTTTTACGAGACTCGGTGCACGCACTGCATAATATAGACATCACCGTAGCAATTCTCTCGCGCCTGATTCTGGCGGCGTTTCTCGGCGGGATCATAGGTCTTGAGCGCGAGATCCGGCGCAAATCGGCAGGCCTGCGCACCAACATGTTTATATGCATAGGGTCGGCGCTCTTCACCGTGCTGTCCGATGAACTAGCCACCAAGTACGGCAGCGGGGACCATACGCGCATCGCGGCGCAGATTATTTCCGGCATTGGATTCCTGGGAGCCGGCGCGATCATTCGCGAACGCGGTACCGTTGTCGGGTTGACCACTGCTGCCACAATTTTCTCCGTGGCGAGCATCGGGATGGCGGTGGGGGGCGGATTGTACGTGACCGGGATCTTCGCCTGCCTGCTGATCCTACTGCTTCTCGTCGCGGTGGGTTGGCTGGAGGACGTTTTCAGCCTGAAGACTCGCCAGATGGTTTTTCGCGTTACGGCGCAGAATCTCGAGACCACCATGGCCTCCGCTTATGCCGCCTTTGCGGAGGCGGAGGTTGCCGTACAACATTTTCAAGTGCTGCACATCGGGCAGGATTTCCTTTTGGAATTTGAAGCCGAGGTGAGCGTCCGCCAGCAAAGGAAACTTGCGGTGAAAATCACTCCTCTCGGGACGAAGTTCGAGATCGTGTCACGCGAGTACGTTGCTGCGTAAGATAAGCCTAGCCAAGTTTTCAGGCGAAGATCCTGCTTAGGGACGAATCCGCAAACGAGCGACCCACGCCTCAATTTGGGAAGCTATTGGAAAGCCTGTCGGACGGCCCAGGCTTGAAACTCCTGTGCAAGCATCTGCAGGCTTTCTTCAAAAGAACACCAAACGAGTTCGTGGTCCATCTCGATGGGTTCGGAAACTTTTTCCGTCAGCTTTACCTTGAAGAAATGGCCGACTTTCTTGAAGTACGCGCGCTCCGATTCTGAATAGAGATACTGTACAGCGCTGCAAACATTTTCTTCGATCGTGGATTGATAGCCAAGCTCTTCCATTATTTCCCGCTGCAAGGCGACCTTGATGTCTTCGTTTGGTTCTACTCCCCCACCGGGAAGAAGATAGCCTTGCTCCGTTCGAACAAGGGCAATTGCGTTTGATCCATCTCGTATGATGGCGTAAGCCCCGGGGCGTTTAACATAGGAAACGCCTTTGATTCGTTTTCCAAACTCAATCAAGGAGCCACTCCCGGTCCTTCAAGCATCCCTCTTTCGGATCATACCAATTACACGCAGCACGTGAAATGCGCTCTCGGCGAGAGGTCTGCTGGGCTACCGTCTCCTACGATTGTTTGTACGGCTTTTTAGATTTGAATGACAACGGCTTCGACGATGTCGGAATACGATGTAAAGAAGTGACCGAAAACGACCCAAGAAAGCTCCGCGTAACTGACTCCACAGTTCTCTATTCTTTGAATGGGGACAGCTTTATCGGTGAGATTGTGACGGCAAAGGACCGGCGTCTGAAGATTTGGTCCGAATTGTGCCGAAGTTCCGGCCGGAATAAGCTCTGCAGGAATGTCGAGAGTTCCAGCTGAGCAATTCAAAACAGTTCTAGGTGCTAGCCAATCTGAATCGAAATAAAGATTGGTGTGATAAAAACGTGATAGTTCCACGTTCAAATCCGTACAGAACGAGTACAAACGGTTCAGATCACGGTCGTTGTAACCCGTTGACGAATATAGTAGAGTCCACAGTTTTCATAACGCGTCAGAACATTCCCATGTTCTCCGGAACCAGAGGTCTGCCGTTTGAGTTGCGGCAGGCGCGCCATTTGCCTCTAGCTCAAATTTTCCGCCGGACTGCGCTCCGCCGTTCTGGCTTGACCCAGTAATGTCCGATAAGTCGGGTTACCGGAGAAGTCGGCGGCTGGGATTGCCAGGAAAGCTGGTTTGGGGTCTGATGGCCTTTCCCAGCGTTTGGAAACTCCTGGGGAGGTGGGTGCCACGGTTTCAAAGAGTAGTCTGGAGTCACTCCTGTTGGACACAAGTGGAACATGGACATCGGATATTCTGCGTAATCTATTGATTACAAAGCAGTTAGAATCTTGGAGGCGGGGGGAGTCGAACCCCCGTCCGAAAAGCGCTACGACACGAAGCCTACATGCTTAGCTCAATTCCGTTTGGTTCGCCCGCCGCGCTCAGAATGAGCAAGAAACGCAGCCGGCTAGTCCGATGGTTCTCGCCCAGGTCTTACGGACCGAAAGGCTCGGGCCAGCTCACTGTATGACGCCTCTTGCCGGGCCCGTGAGCAAAGCCCGGGGAAGCGTGCGCTTAATTAATTAAGCAGCAAGTGCCAAGTTGTTGTTGGCATTTCTAGTTTCC
>Ga0209118_1000025_pt1 | contig 119987 bp, 121 predicted proteins | sample BlaSpr_A8_Ref_M1_FD_187988 | JGI IMG/M metagenome (GOLD analysis project Ga0209118, IMG submission 187988) | Forest soil microbial communities from Thunder Bay, Ontario, Canada - Black Spruce, Ontario site 2_A8_Ref_M1 (SPAdes) (version 2) | ecosystem: Environmental > Terrestrial > Soil >... | reverse complement strand
TGCGTTCGTGGGGTCGTATGCCTGGGACACGAATAACTCGCTGACCAACCTCCTAACCACTAACACCTCAATTCGGAACCAGTTCGATGCAGGGGTTCGTACGGGCACGATTGCGAGTGGCGTATCCACTAATACCGACTTGGCAGGGCAATGCACAATTATACCCGGAGGTTGCATCTTCAATTTTACCCAGTCGTACACTAGCCCGCCGATTTGCACTTGCAGCGACACGACGGCGGTAGCGGCTTGCCGTGTTCAAGTTACACTGGGCACGCCAACGACTCTAACCATCTCAGGCACTGCCCTGCACGTCGTCGACTACATCTGCATCGGACGGAACTGAGCGGAACCGAGTCTTCGCGAACGGGGCGCCAAGAAAAACCGGAGAGAAGCGGTTTGCTTCTCCCCGTTGAAAACTGCCGATGCGAAATCTTTGCCGTGCGTGCCCCTGACAACACCGCGAAGGGTGTACCCCGCGGGAAACAAACTGATTCGAGGGGGCTCTTTCACAAGCGAAACCAGCTCATTGTCGGGACTGACTGGTCGCCAACCATTGGGTTGAGTTCTGTTGAGCCAACCAGGCCTTTAATTTTGCTCACCCCCGATGCGCTGCCGGGTGCCCCACCCTGTTCGCGTCCCTTGCGAAAGGGTGGGTGCGAGACTCTCAACCCAGGGTCCAATCCGCGACTAGATCCCTTTTCTTCTTGACTGGGCAATCACTTTTCGCCTTGAAGTGTCGATCGGAGAAACCAGCTAAGGCGTGACCTCAAACACGACACCGGCGTTGTCCTTCCCGCCATATGCGGTCGTGCCGTAGAGCTTGCCTTTTTTGTCGAAGATCAAACCCGCGAAGGGCCGGGCTCCGTCGCGGTTTCCGGTGAACCTGTGGAGAACGCTATACGTCCATATGCCTTGGGCGCCGGGAGTCAACTTAAACACGACACCGCATCCGCCTTCGCATGAGCCAATACCACCCCAGGCAGTCGTGCCGTACAGATTGCCTGCCTTGTCAAGGACTAAACCGGCAAATGGACTATTCCCGTTCAAGTTTTCTTTGAAGGCGTACAGCACGGTTTCGGTCCACCCGCCGCCCGGACAGCGAGTGAGCTTGAAGACGGTGCCATGGTTGTAGATACCACCGCCGGCCGTCGTGCCGTAGAGATTGCCTGAGCGATCGAAGACCAGCCCGGCATAGGGAGCGGTTCCGTCGCTGCCACCCGAGGACCAGTTGAATCGATGCAACACATGCTCTTTCCAAACACCGTCCGAGCCGGGCTTCAGGTTGAACACCGTGCCGCAACCGATGGAGCAGGACTTAGAATAGTCCCCGCCCCACGTGGTGGTTCCATAAAGATTGCCGGCAGTGTCGAAGATTAGGCCGACATTGGGCTCCACTCCATCGCGGCCGTTGGCGCCGAAATTGTGAAGCACGTTCTCGGTCCAACCACCAGAGCTGGGTGTGAGCATGAAGGCAATGCCACCTTCATAAGCGCCGCCGCCGGCCGTCGTGCCATAAAGATTGCCCGCTTTGTCCAGGACTACAGCCGCGAAAGGCTCATTCCCGTCCGAGTCCAAAGCAAAGCTGTGGAGCACAGTTTCCTTCCAGCACTGGTGCCGAGGCGTCAACTGGAAAACCAGACCTGCGCCATGAGCACCTCCCCTGCTAGTCGTGCCATAGAGATTCCCCGCCGAATCAAAGATCAGACCGGCATAGACAGCTGCTCCGTCGTCGCCGCTGAAGCTATGCAGCACAGTCTCCTTCCAGGAGCCGCCGGAAGAAGGCGTCAATGTGAACACCGTGCCTTCGCCGGAACCGTTTCCTCCACCCCACTCGGTTGTGCCGTAGAGATTGCCTTTTTTGTCGAAAGTGAGGCGTGCAAAGGGTAGGATCCCGTCCTTGCCATTCGTAGAGAAGCTATGCAGGACCTTTTCCCGAGCGGCCGCCAAAGCTCCACTTTCGAGCGTCAAAGCGATTGCGAAGATGGCCAGAGCCCGTCCCAGAACCAACGACAATTCCTTCCGCCACATTCGGATCTACATCCCCCGGGATATCAGACTCTCAAGGCGGATTGCAGATGCTTTCCGCCTTTCGGAACTGTACCACTGAACTAGCGTGCTGGGTTCGCCAAACAATGGCTCCGCCGGACAACCGATCACTTTCTGTAGCACTGCTTCAAGCGTGATCTTACTCATTAGCGTCATTGTCAGGGTCTCGCGGCTTACCAGCATAGTGAATGAAATAGTTTGCACCGTGCGCGACCGGAATCCGGTGAAACTTGCGGAACTTTTGGTTACGGGGGAAGAAATCCTGCAGGTAATCAGGGGTTGTATCCGCGTATGTTCCCGGAGGAATCGGACCCAGTTGGCTGCCTGACGGCCCGAAAACTACTTCGATGAAGTGCAGGATGCTGCCGAAGTCGTGTGGCACGTTAGAGATATACCCCTTCGGCGTGTACGCCGAGACGACCAGCAGCGGCACTCGAAAACCCATTTCGTACTGGTCGCGGAAGGGTTGAGGGGGCTCGACGTGGTCGTACCAGCCTCCCCAATCGTCCCAAGTGATCAAGATGGCGGTGTTGCGCCAGTAACCGCATTTGCTTTGACCTATGGCATTGACGATGGACCCAACCCAGGAAGGCCCCAAGCCTTTGTTCAGATTTGCGTGGTCCGACCATGTCCCGTCCGGAATTACCCAGCTCACGGAAGCGAGGCTATTGCAATTGTTGTTCTTGATGTCTTTCAAGATCGCATTCCGGCTGAGAACGACATCGTGCGTCCAGTCGTAACTGGTACACACTCCCGAGCTGGGTTGGCACATATGCTTGATCGCGTTTGGTGCCGTCCATATGGAGCGCGCCGTCCAGGAGTAATACTTCCAGTTGATCCCGGCGCTATCGAGGAGGTCCGTCAAGGTGGCATGCTCGTAGCATGGATACCCTCGGTTGAAGCCTGGAGGGGCGTACCCCGGAGATTCTTTGCCCGTGGGATCAATCTCGAAGGCCACTTCGCCCTGAGGAGCCGTACACCCGGTGTCCAGAAAGCCCTTTTTCGGGTTCTCCGCAACAAACCAATCGCTGTACCGATCTGGGGGTACGCTGGGCGCCGAAGTACCGGAAAGAAGGAATTGATGCGCCGGAAAACTTGGTCCTTGGTTATTTTGAAACATTCGGTTTGCGAACCCGTACTGCTCGGCCATATCCCAGTAGGGCTTGAGGATGCCGGTCGAATTGTCCACATAACTGAACTGGGGATCTTTGGGCGGGTGGCAGGGAGGATCAGAGATCACACGGATATCGCCGGCTCCGTCCATTTTGCCACGGTCAAACATTTTCTTAAACGCACCATGGGCATGATCCAAGTCATAACAAGTAACCAGGGAGACGGGCTGCAGGCGAATCCTCCGGCCTTTTGAATTTCCAAAGGGTACGATGTCCGCGCCATTAGCAATTAGCAGTGGATCTTGAAACAGATTGTCTGGGGTTCGGTTCTCCTGGACGATTACCACTACATGTTGGAATTTTGTGTTTTGAGCGTATGCGAACGTCGCCCCGAGAGAGGTCAGGAAAAGGAGGGTTTTGGCTGCGAGTTTCATCTTAGCTCCTCGGATATTGTTCCTACAGATGGCACCGAAATGCTCCCCCGATCAGCCGCTTCGGCTTGATCGCGACAAGCTATTGAGCACCGCCCTTGATCGGCCACATCAATGTGAACCGACCAGCCTTAAGTAAAGCTTAAAATCGGAATCTCCTTTTCACTTCAAGAACGGCACCCACTGCACTTATTCTCGCCCGTTCGCAACACTGTGAAATGATTTTCATCTGGAGCGCCCCGAATCGGTATGCGATCCGTACCAGCATTGCCGAAATTGCGCCCCCGGTGCGGGGGGAGTTAATTGGACGCTATTCGACAGAGGAGCCCCGGAGGCGCGCAAATCTTGGAAGGGTAAGCGACTAGGTTGGGCAGGGGAGCGCTACTTGCAATGCGCCGTGTAGCCTTTGCTGCTGCCGTCCTGGAAAAACACTTGCCCGGCGATCACGCCATTGTCGTTGATGCCGCCTGCGAACGTGTTCCTCGATCCGGGGTAGACTAAGTTTTCGAATTTCCCGTTTTTGTAAATGAAGCCGTGTAGGTACTCTTCTGCGTCGTCATATTCGCCCACGATCACTCCCGAACTGTTGACGTCGGTCAGAGTGGTACCCAGAACGCTCTGCGGATGATTCACCCTCCGGTAGGTCTTATTCCGCCAGATGAAGCCGTAAAACATGTCCCCGCTCGCATACGCCCCCACGATCACACCATTGTCGCTGATCGCGTTGGGGGTTGTGGCGAAGGCGCCGGGATAGTGAAAGATGGTGTACTTGCCATTGTTGAGCTCAAATCCGTTCCCCCGGGAATTGGAGAGGACATAGGAACCGACAATCGAGCCCTGCTTGTTAATCCCGCTCAGCCACGTGGCAGCCGCGTGGGGATAATTCACTGCCACGAACCGGGAGCCATGCAGAGCAAAGCCATGAACGCGGCTGTTGTAGTCGTTGTCTTGATAGGAGCCGACGTTTACGCCCCCATCGTTGCGCTTGCTCAACCGCGTGCTGTAGGAGTTCGGGGCCTTGTAGATGATGAAACTACCGTCCGGGTAGCGAACAAAGGCCACATCCTGGAAACTCTTGCTCTCGAGTTGGCCAACAATAACTCCGGAGGAGGTTATGCCGCTCACTCCCGCCAAGTAGTAGCCTGAAGGAGCCGAAAAGGTAGAGAACCTGCACTGGGCTTGGGTTTGAGCGTGAGAGAGCAGAGGAACCATCAGCCCGCATAGTGCAGTCAGAATAAATTCAAAGGCGCGACCTCGCATGGACATCCCCAATGGTGAAGTTATTGCCGCGTTTTGGATGTCTCTGCCGCTATTCGGGATGCCTGGCTAGCCTGCCGAAGATCCCCCAAGCATGCCCGCGACGCGCGAGTGGCATGCCCACGAAATGGCTTGTTTCTGGTAAGGACCTGGTGCGGTCTCAAATAGCGCTTTGTTCCGGTAGGTAGATCAAATCACAGGGTGGTAGCTGATTTTAAGGTTCTCTTCAGGTTATCGTCCATATTCTTTCGTCAGCTTTATGCGATGTACTTCCGAGTCTCTTAGAATTCAGTTTGTTCTTGAACGCAAGTAGATGCGTGTCTAGAATCTCAGCAATCGCGATTCGTTACTGCGCTTTGTCACCTCGGCGAAATTCATCCATTGAACGGGAGGTTCTTATGCCGCATTTCCTCTTAGACCGGGTCCGGGTCTGTGTGTTCTCAGGGCTGCTGTTTGTGGCACCCTTGGGCTTCAGCCAAGTTGCAGCCGTTGCTCCGACATCAGCGTCGTGGGGGGCTGCCCATTCTTCCTTCAGGGCAAGGACAATACCTGCCTTCGGACACGTATTCGTAGTGCTAGAGGAAAACCACAGTTATTCCAGCGTGATCGGAAATTCAGCTATGCCTTACCTGAACGGATTGGCGAAGCAGTACGGCTTGGCGACGCAGTACTATGCTAATACTCATCCCTCGATTGGTAACTATTTTATGATGACGACGGGTCAGATCGTCACCAACGACGACTCTTTCATGGGCACCGTAGACACGGACAATACGGTCCGTCGTCTGCTTACTGGGGGCAAGACCTGGAAGTCGTACGCGGAAAGCCTGCCGAATGTCGGATACATCGGAGGGGATGTGTACCCTTACGTGAGACATCACAACCCGTTGTCGTTTTTCAGTGACGTGGTCAACAGCCGCTCCGAGCGCAACAATCTGGTTCCTTTCACGCAGTTTGCTTCCGACCTGAAGAACAATCAACTGCCGCAATACTCGTTCATCGTGCCGAACATGCTCGACGATGCCCACGATGGCAGTCTCAACCAGGCTGACAATTGGTTGAAAAAGAATATCGGGCCCTTGATGGCAAGTTCGATGTTCAAAAAGGATGGGTTGCTGGTTATCTTATTCGACGAGTCATTTAGCTCCGACGGTCAGCACGGTGGCGGGCACGTAGCGGCCCTTGTGATTAGTCCTAAAGCAAAGCGGGGTTACCAGTCGAAAACCTTGTACCAACACCAAAGTTTATGTCGCCTGCTGCTGCAAGGTCTTGGGCTGACCCAGTTCCCAGGCGCAGCGAATAAGGCTCCACAGATGGGCGAATTCTTCTGATCTTCGAAGTCACCGCTCCCGAGCACTCGACCATCCAGGTGACTAGGCCCAGAGCGGGCGGGTGCCCCCTTTTTCGCGCCCTTCGCGGGGGACGATGGCATCGGCCAAAAGGGTGGGCAAACTCAGAAGGCGCACTGTCGAATCTTGTTGTAGCAACTGCCAATCGTTGATCTGCACGGGCTCGGCTTCCCAAAAGGCGTAAGAGCGGAAAACTACTGCACTGGAACCCTTTCAATTCCAGCCTCTGAGTATCAGTATTGTAGGTTCGGCCACCCCTTCAACGATGTGATGCCGCTCACACCCGCCCTTCGCAAGAACCGCTCATTCCGGCGGCGCGTTCTTGGACCTCGGAAGGTTCAGACTCGGCAGTTCGTCATTCTCAGCCAGGGCTTCAAGAAGCTGTTGCATCAGATATCGGAGCTTTTCCGGGTCTTCTTCCTGAACCAGAGCGTGAGCGAAATACTGCCATACTTTCCTGGGGTCTCGGGGCATGGATAGTTCCTTCTTGCATCTGAGCGGAGCAGCCGCCGTTCAGGAATGGGCTGGCCCCTCCGAACTCCAGCACCGTGCCTGCCGCGGCTGCCCCTGGGCTCCGCGGATCGTTTGCGGAGCAAACCTATATCCAGTTCAATTTGAGAGGGACCAACTGCGAGACCACACGGCTAACAAAGGAGAGTGCAAAGCAGCGAGAGGAGAGTATGCGGTTTCAGCGGGATTGCATGCCTAACGGGCTGGTTTCGTCTTTCGCGGAGCGCTTGTGGCAAACGAGACTGCCCGGGAGTAGTGATGCTGGACAGGAGGGGCGGAGAAGATACCTTCGACTTGGCGACGATCGGAGCGGTGCCCCCGTGAAAAGTGAAATCGGGGAGGTCCACTTGCGGCAACACGAGGATCAGCGCGAACAAGAAAAGCTCGAAACCAAGCAAGGTCCAACGCCACGACTTCATCAACTCCACCTTTACGGAAGGAACTTATCCCATCCCACCCACTCTGTCAACACAAGTCTCCTCATTAGCCCTGCTGAGACACCTGGTGCAGACCATTTAGCGAGTTTCTAGCCTAACATCTTAGGGTATGCGAAAGGCTCCAATTTTCGCGCGGTGCCCCAGGAACACTCGCGCGGGGGTGCCTTCTGTTCTTGTTTCCGATCCGCTGCTGTCCATGCGGACTCGATTTCGACGATCCCAATTTCCCGCAGTGCGTAGTGACGGAAGCTGCTCCACTTCCACTCTGCTGGTTCTTTGACCAGTCCGCGCTTCACTGGGTGCCCAGCCAAACACAAGGTTCCTCGACTTCGCTCGGAATGACAGGAGCGTGGTGGTTTGTCGAGCCTTAGTTTGTCGAACTTGGTTTGTCGAACGTGGGGGCACCGGCAGGATTACTCTGGCGCTCCGGGCCTGAACAGATAGAATGTCCCGGTAAAACGGAGAGCTCATGCCCCTTACCTCTACGGATTGGATTGTCATCGTTGGGTATTTGCTGGTTAACCTGCTGATTGGCCTCTATTACCGTCGCCGCGCTAGTGGGAACACTGAGGAGTTTTTCATCTCGGGGCGCGATGTTTCCTGGTGGCTGGCGGGAACTTCGATGGTGGCCACAACTTTTGCGGCCGACACACCGCTACTGGTATGCGGACTGGTTGCGCGGCAGGGCATCGCGGGAAACTGGATCTGGTGGGGATCGTGCGTTGGCGGCATGATGACGGTGTTCTTCTTCGCGCGCTATTGGCGGCGGGCTGAGGTATTGACGGACGTCCAACTGGTCGAGGTTCGCTATGGTGGAAAGCCGGCGGCATTTCTGCGCGGGTTCAAAGCCATCTATCTCGGGCTTTTCATGAACTGCTTCATCCTGGGGTGGGTGACGCAGGCCATGGTGAGCATCATCACGGTTCTGCTGGGTCCGGCGATTGCTCAAGGGCGCGTGGTGCAGGTGGCGATCGGCGGCCACGTCTTTCAGCACACGCTGGGCGATCCTCGCTCCACATCGTTGCTGATTTGCATCTTCGTCCTGATTCCGTTCACTGGACTCTACACGTTTATCGGTGGGCTTTGGGGCGTGTTGGTGACGGACCTCTTTCAGTTTGCCTTGAAGATGACCATGATTATCGTGCTGGCCTGGGTTGCCGTAGCGAAGATTGGAGGGATGCAGGCGCTGCAAATGCATCTGCAGGTGATCGAGAACAATGTTCGCCAGACCGGAGTCGAAACCGCGGATCCGGTGGCATTTTTGCCGGACTTTCATCTTGGACTGACCACGAACGCGCTGTGGACTCTGCCGGTGCTGACCTTCATCGTCTACCTGGGTATGCAGTGGTGGTTGGCGTGGTATCCCGGGGCGGAGCCGGGCGGCGGCGGATACGTGGCGCAGCGGATGTTCAGCGCCAAAGATGAGAAGAACTCGCTGGGTGCGACTCTGTGGTTCAACATTGCGCATTACGCTCTGCGGCCCTGGCCCTGGGTGATTACCGGGCTGGTGGCCATCGTGGTTTATTCCCCGAACGGGGGACTTCATCCCAGCGCGGCTTTTGTGCAGAATCCCGAGCAAGGTTATGTCATGGTATTGCGCGATTATCTTCCTCCGGCGCTTCGCGGGCTGATGGTTGCGGCGTTCCTGGCGGCGTTCATGTCTACCATCGGAACGCAATTGAATTGGGGCAGTTCGTATCTGGTAAACGATCTCTATAAACGCTTTTTCGTGCGGGGTGCGAGTGAGCGGCACTATGTGATGCTCAGCAAGATTTTCACCGTGCTGCTGGTGCTCGGGAGCGGCTACACGGCGATGCAGTTGACCTCGATCAATCAGGGCTGGCAACTGGTATTAAATATCGGCTTCGGGACGGGCGCGGTCTATATTCTGCGCTGGTACTGGTGGCGGATCAATGCATGGAGCGAAATTTCGGCGATGGCGGTCGCGGCTGCCATGACCATTGCGCTCAGCCGCATTTCGTTTTCAGGTAACAATGCACTGGTTTATGCGAAGACCGCGCTCATCACCGGATTCGTAACGACGATTGCATGGTTGATCGCGACCTTTGTAACGGAACCGGAATCGCAGCAGACTCTGGTGGGGTTCTACAAGCGGGTGCATCCGACGGTGTACGGCTGGAAACATATCGCCCGGCTCGTGCCCGAGCTGCCGGAGGTGCGGGACTTGGCGGGCAACACATTCAACTGGGTGATGGGTTGCGTGCTGGTTTATGGATGCTTGTTCGGGATCGGCAAACTTGTGTTCGAGCAGTGGTTCTGGGGAGTCGCGCTGTTGCTGATCGCTGCGGTTGCCGGTTATCTGATCTTTTGGGATCTTTCTCGCCGGGGGTGGGCAACGCTTTCTGGGACATCGGTTCCGGGGGGAACGCCCGCGCCTTCATTGACGCAGAACTAATCATGCTGAGTCTTCAGGGCTTTTTCGGAGTTAAATCGCAGGCTTTCTTGACCCGGTTGAGGTCGAGTCCTGCGGGAGAAAAAGTTGCAATCTCTGGACCGCGCGGGGTCTGTATTTCGACTTTGAATACCTGCGCGCCGAGCAGTTCGCGGGTTGTGCCTTTATCCATGGAGAGGAAGTGGCCGTTCACCCAGTTCCAACCGTGATTACTATGGGAATTGTCTACGCGGACGAGGACCTCCATTTGCGGCTGCCCCCAGAAGCCGGGACGGTTGGGCGGCGCGATTCTTGCATTGGGACGAAAGTCGCTTAAGCTAAGTTTGCCGCCGGTGCAGAAGAGTATGATTTTGGGGTTAGCCTGGCTTCCCGGCAATGAACTGTCGGCCTCAAGCTCGAATCTGGCCTTCTTGACCAGGGTCATTTCGTCCTGCGAATCGAATTCCATCCATTTTCCGCCGGCGCTGATGGCGCCAGCCTGCGCAAATGCTAAGACCGCTGCCCCACAAAGTAGGACGAAGCACGCGACGAATGACTTTACAGGAAACTTGGGGTTCAATCCCTTTCCCATCTGCGGCGTATTTGCTTGACCCACGGATTTCAACTTGCGATCCTCCTAGAACCCACAGCCGACCCAGCCCATTACCAAACTCCTTGCATATAAAACCTGTCATCCTGTGAAAGTTGCGACCGGGTACTACTGAACTCCTACCCGAAACTGCAGCTTGTCGGCCAGCCGCACTTCAATCAAGGGGGAGATTCTGGGCACGGAGGAGAGATAACCTCCGTAACCCCCGTTGGTTACTGGTGGGCGCTATAGGATTCGAACCTATGACTTCCACCGTGTGAAGGTGGCACTCTACCGCTGAGTTAAGCGCCCACGCTCAGCCGCTATATTGTAGCAAAGAAACAGTTTTTTCGTGGACCTCGGGCATGATAGCCTATAACTTGGCAGCTCCGGACTCCCGCTTATGCCAAGCCGCTTCAACCCCGCGAAAGTACCCGTAGCTCCCTCTCCCAAGGGGACTTCCCAGCCTCTCCCTGACTCCGCGGGCGCGCAACTTTCAAACCCCGGACGGGTTCATTCCAGTGTGAGCAGCGTTGCCATGGATCGCGGGTTGCTGTCGATGGCAGGCGTGCCGTCTCATGTCGCGGCGGCGAGGGCAGGCGACCAATCCAGTGAGGGATTGAGCGATGCACAGATTATGCTGCGGGTGAAAGCTGGGGATGACTCGGCTTTCGAGTATCTGGTCCAGAAATATCGCCGGCCGATGCTGAGTTTCATGTACCGCACGGCTCACAATACCGCCGTGGCAGAGGATCTGGCGCAGGAAGTGTTCCTGCGAGTATATCGCTCCCGCGAGAAGTACGAAGCGAGCGCGAAGTTCACGACCTGGCTGTATCGCATCGCGAGCAATCTGGCGGTGAATCACGCGCGCGACACGCGGCACCAGCGCCCGGAAAATACAGTCAGTCTGGACGAGCCGGACCACGACTCTGGGTTGACGATGGACCTGCCCGACAGTTCGCTCACAGCGGAAGAGGCAATCGTCAGGCGGGAGCGGTTAGCTGCCATCCGGCAACGCGTGGAAGCGTTGCCCGAACGGCAGAGAATAGCGCTCATCATGCACAAGTATCAGCAGATGGACTATCGCCAGATTGCGGAAGTTCTGAAGCTGAGCGAGTCCGCCATTAAGTCGTTATTGTTCCGCGCTTATGAAACCCTGCGCGGGCAATTGAAAGAGTTTGTATGAAGGATGTAGTTATGAAATGCGATGCGATTTGCGAACTGATGCCGGACCTGGCCGTCGGCTTGGACGCGGTCACGCCCGAAGTGAATAAGCATCTCGAGAGCTGTGCTGGTTGCGCGGGCAAGCTGAATGAGTTCCGTCAGACCATGGCGCTGCTGGATGAGTGGCAAGTGCCGGAGCCGTCGCCGTATTTCGACGTGCGGCTCCGGGCTCGTCTGCGGGAGGAGGCGGCACGGCAGCCCGCCGGCTGGTGGCAGTGGATTCGCAAGCCCGCGCTGGCGGTTTCGCTGGCGGTGCTCATGGTGATGAGCATCACTTTGTTTCGCACTGATGCTGGTCGAAATCCTGCGCCGGACGGACCCAGAGCCATGGTGGCTGAACCGGGGACGGCGGTGGGCGACTTGCAGGCGCTCGACAGGAACAATGAGTTGTATTCTGATTTTGAAATCCTCGACGATCTGCAAGCGCAGCAGGATGTGGGCGCGAATCCGTGATCGGCAACATGTCCGGGGATTCGCTCATGGAGTGATCTAGGAGATGGGGGGAAAGTGCGGGTGAAGTTTATAACGGGAGGGGTCGTGATAGCGGCTCTTGCGCTGGCGCTAACAGGCGCTCCGTCCATGGCGCAGAACCGTCATCCGGTTGAGCAACGCGCCCCGCGTTCTTCACCCCCGCGTCCGGTGCCCCGCCCACAACCTCCGCAGAACGGTCACTCAGGACAATGGTTGCGCCAGCATAAGGATTTGCCGCCCGAGCAACAGAAGAGGGCGCTGGAAAATGATCCCCAGTTCCGCAACCTTCCCCCACAACAGAAGCAGCACTTGCAGAATCAACTTGATCGTTTCAACAACCTGCCGCCTCAGAAGCGGCAGCAAATGCTGCACCGCATGGACACCTGGGGACACCTGACGCCGGAGCAGAAAGACACGGCGCGGCAGCTTCACTCGCAGATGCAACAACTCCCGCCGGATCGCCACCAGGCAGTGCGGAATGCCATCCAGAGCTTGCGGGCGATGCCTCCGGAAGCGCGCCAGCGTCAGATTGACGGCGACGCTTACAAGAAACGGTTCACACCCGAAGAACGAAACATTCTCGGCGGCGCTTCCAAGTTGCCGCTCGCGCCGGCCGAACCCGACTCACCGGAAGAGTAGACAGCCCGCCGTCACGTGCCTGGCGCTCATGGCATATGGTTCGATCGGGTCTGTTTTGCCAGCGACTACTTTATATTGGCCCACCCGGTGGCCGCGGTGCAGACAAATAGGGTGTTCCCGTTGCCGCCGCTAGTATTTGAGAAGAGGCCTCCCAAGGCCGGGCATCCACTCCCAATGGTCGGCGCCCGAGGTGTAGCCGAGGCTGTAGCGGAGGAGTGCGCGCTGTTTGACGGCTAGCGAGTGCGTGCTCGATTCAGAAGAAAAATCGCCGCCGGACTTCGAAGTCCGGCGGCGAGCACGTGCAACAAGCAGAGCTCACACAGGCCCCGGAGAAGCGGATTACGGTGTGACCTCAAACACGGTACCGGCACCATGAGTGCCGCCGACGTAGGTGGTTCCGTATAGCTTCCCTTTAAAGAGAATTACTCCCGCCAGCGGATCATAGCCATCGTTGCTGTTGGTGTCCGCGAAAGGATGAAGGACCCTCTCCTTGTATTTGCCGGTTGTGAGCTTCAGTTCCCAAACGGTGCCTTCGTTGTACTGACTACCGTAGTAGCGGGTCGTGCCATAGAGATTACCCTTCGCGTCCAAGGCGACACCAGCGTTCCAGGGATTACCGCCGTCGTTGTTTCCGCCCAGGAAGCTGTAGATGACACTTTGAGTGTATTTATTGTTCTTTCCCGCCTTGAGTTTATAGATGGTACCGAGGTTGTTCGCACCGCCCTGGTAGGTTGCGCCATACAGGTTGCCGGCTGCATCTATGGTCAAACTGGAATTGGGGTAGGTTCCTCCAGCCCCTCCGGTGAAAAGGAAAACTCTCTGTGCTACCCAGACGCCCCTCGATAGAAACAGTCTGTACACCGTGCCCGCGTTATAGGTAGTTCCGCCGTAGTAAGTCGTGCCGTAGTAGTAGCCGTTCGGGCCCGGTGTTATCCCGCCAACGGGATAATAGCCACCGTTGCCTGCAGGAAAGCCATGGATCGCTTTGTATGTCCACTTGCCTTTTGCCTGTTTCAGCTGGAAGACAGTTCCGTAGCCGTGGCCGCCATACTCCGTGGTGCCGTAGAGGTTGCCAGCCGCGTCAAAAGACAACCCGGCCTGGGGACCCTGCCCGTCCTTGCCTGCCTGGCCGGCGAAGTTATGGAGCAAGGTTTCCGTCCACTTGCCGCCGGAAAGAGTCAACTTAAACACCGTGCCGTAAGTGTAAGTACCGCCCTGGTAGGTTGTGCCATAAAGGTTGCCTGCTTTGTCGAAGACCAGAGCGGAATACTCCGGATAGGCTCCGTCCGTCGTGCCACCAGTAAAGTTATAGAGCACGATTTCGGTGTACGCACCGCCGGAAAGCTGCAACTCAAAGACGGTGCCATATCCGCTGGTGCCGCCGCTCTGGGTCGTGCCGTAGAGATTTCCCTTCGCGTCGGCAACCAGCGCTGAGTAGGGATAATATCCGTCGCCGCTGGTGTTGAAGCTGTAGAGCAGAGTTTCAGAACTAGCCCAAGCAGCAGTCGCCAAGACTAGAGTCATCGCAAAAATCACGAGCGCTTTGTGCCGCATAAATTTCCTCCTGAATTTTAATCACCAACGCATAGGGATTCAGACACAAAATAGGCTTTCTTTACCGGACCCCTCTGAGTAACCTACCCGCCAATAACTAGGTTTCAACCCCCGAAAAATGGAAACGCCCTTGCCGGGGGGACGGCGAAAGGGGAAATGGGCCTTCCACACACCTTACTAATCGGATGCCTGAAAAAGTGACGGGACATTGTGGGTCATGGGCAGAGCGCTGTCAAGATGAAAGATTTTGCACTTCGTCCTTCACACTCGTGCGAGCGTGCGCACACCTACAGAAACTGTCTGAATTAGAGATGAAAGGCTGGGGTCTGATTCATCAATCTAATTCATCCATCTAATTCATCCACCTAATTCATCAAGGCGAGCATTCTGCGGATGGAGAGTGCGGTCTGGCGGATTTCGTCGGCGTCGGAGGCGTCGGGCGACATCTTTAGATATTGCTCCAGATCTTCCACTGCGCCCGAGGTGTGGCCGAGGCTGTAGCGCAGGAGTGCGCGCTGCTTGACGTCTTCGGGAGAGCGCGGATAGATCACCAGCACCAGGTCCACCAAGGGCAGAGCCTTACGGAAATTGCGCGTGGAGAGGTGAACCGTTTTGAGATTGTTCAAGATGCGGGTCAGTATCTGGCGGCGGCTGACGGCGAAAAGGAATTCTGGACGCGGAGTCATCTGGCCGGAATAAATTTCGTCGAGACGGCGCTGGCAATCCTGCGGACTGAGGATGTCTCCGCCATTGAAGCAGTCGACCAGCGTCTCGCGGCCGTCGATGTCGTAATGCTTGAGCAGGAAATGTCCGGGCATGCCTACGCCGAACAGAGGGAAGCCGAGACGGCGGCCCACCTCCATGTAGATCAAGGCCAGCGTGATGGGAATCCCGAGCCCACGGTCGAGGACGTCATTCAGGAAGGAGTTGCGGGGATCGTAATAATCCTCGCGATTGCCTCGCAACCCGGCTTCGTCGAAAAGGGTGTGATTGAGAGCGGCGATAGTCTGGACGGCGTCGCCGACATCGGAGATGCGAGCCTCGGCCATGCGCGCGAGTTCGTCGACGCGAGTGACGTACGATTCGATGTCGAGACCAGGGCGTTCGGTGCGGGCGATGGTCAGAGCGGCGCGGACGAGGTCGACATTCTCATCGCCGACTTGGGGGCCAACCAGGGTGGAAAGGCTTCGGCAATCCCGGTTTGGACATGGTTGCCCATGTATTTTTATGCTAGCAGAAACGAGGGAGGAATATCTGCCAAGCACGGCTCGACGCGGACGGCCGGGGCGCCATCTGCACACAAGCATCTTGCACAGCTATTTCCGCAGCAGGTTCTTGACGATGAACAACACGTTCGCCGGACGCTCTGCCAGTCGCCGCATCAGGTAGGGATACCACTCGGTTCCGAACGGGATGTATACCCGCATTCGCCAGCCGTCGCCTGCCAGGCTCTGCTGCAGGTCGCGGCGGATGCCGTTGAGCATCTGGAACTCGAACGCGTCGCGTGAAATTCTTTCGCTGGTGGCGAAGGCTTTCGCTTGATTGATGATCTTTTCGTCATGCGTGGCCAGGCCGTGATAAACCTTGCTCTTCATCAGAATCTTCATCAGCTTGACATAGTTGGCATCGACCTCAGACTTTTGCTGAAAGGCAATCTCAGGGGGCTCTTTGTAGGCGCCTTTGCACAGGCGAATGCGGATGCCCTCAGCCAGCAACTTCTCGACATCGCTCTCCGAGCGGCGCATGTAGGACTGAATGACCGCACCCACGCATCCCTGATTGCCGGGCGCACGGTGCAGTTCATGGACGAAATCGAGAGTGCGCTGAGTGTAGGGCGAGCCTTCCATGTCGACGCGGACAAAGTTGCGCGGGTTCATGGCCGCGGCCTTGGCCACCAGTCCGGTCACCAGGTCGTGGGCCAGTTTTTCGTCTACGTCGAGGCCCATGTGGGTGAGCTTCAAGCTGATGTTGGCGTTTAGCTTTTGCTCGGCGATATCGTCCAGCAACCGGTGATAGAGCTGGGCGCTAGCCCGAGCCTCGTCGGCGTTGGTGACGTTTTCACCGAGGTTGTCGATGGAGACGCTCAGGCCGGATTGGTTGATCGTGCGCGTGGCTCGCAGCACGTCTTCTACCTGAGTGCCGGCAACAAAACGACTGGAGAATTTCTGGCCGATGGAGGAACGCTCGGCGACGGCACGCAGCCAATGGCTCTCCGACAGAGAGATGAAGAGCGCCCTCAGCACCGTTCGCCTGCGCAGGTAGAGAAGGTGGAGTTATGACTACCTTGCACGTGCATGAAGATCACAGGAATTTGTATCACAAGTAGGGATGATCCGCAGTGTGACTGCGATCACAGTGACGAGTGAATCATCAAGTCAGAAAAACTTCGTCTACATAGCACCAGCGCCAGTTCTCCCCCGGCTCAAAGGACTGCATGACGGGATGCTTGGTCTGATGAAAGTGCTTGGTCGCGTGCTTGTTCTTGGACGAATCACAGCACCCGACATGACCGCAGACGAGACATTCCCTCAGGTGGACCCAGGTATCGCCCATCTCCAGGCATTCCTTGCAGCCTTTGCCGCTGGGCTTGACCTGGCGAATTTCTTTCACGTGTGGACAGGTTGCTTGTGCGTTTGGCATGTGTCACCTCCATGAATATCGGCAGTCTCGCACGGGCGCGGACGCCCGCGCCTGCATTGCTACTACCCCTGCTCTTCCAGAAACTTCTCCACTTCCAATGCAGCCATGCAACCAGTGCCCGCAGCCGTGACCGCCTGGCGATAGCGACGGTCTTGCACATCGCCGCAGGCATAGACTCCGTGCACACGAGTGAAGACGTAGTTCGTCGTCTTCAGATAGCCGTCCTGATCGGTATCGAGCTGGCCCTCGAACATCTTCGCGTTAGGGATGTGGCCAATGCCCAGAAACAGCGCACTGGTGGGGAAATCCCAGACTTTGTCCGTCTTGAGATTCCGCAACTTCAAGCCGGTGACTTCCTTCTTGCCAACGTCGTGTACGTCTTCCACTACGGTATCGAGGAGGAAGGCAATTTTTTCGTTGTGCTGAGCGCGGTCCAGCATGATTTTCGAGGCGCGGAAATGCTCTCGGCGATGAATGACCGTGACTTTTGTGGCGAAGCGAGTCAAGAAAATCGCCTCTTCCATGGCGGAATCGCCGCCCCCGATCACGGTAATTTCCTTGCCCGAGAAAAAGAAGCCATCGCAGGTGGCACAGGAAGAAACGCCGTGTCCGATTAGTTGCTGCTCGTGAGGTAGCCCGAGCCAGCGAGCCGAGGCGCCACTGGCTATGATGAGCGTGCGGGTGTGGATGACTTCATGACCGACGTGGAGCTTGAACGGACGCTGGCTGAGGTCGACGCTGGTCACGTGGCCGTGTTTGTACTCCGCGCCAAAGCGCGACGCCTGCTTGCGCATGTTCTCGATCAACTCTGGCCCCTGAATGCCTTCGGGAAAGCCGGGAAAGTTCTCTACCAGCGTGGTGAGCGAAAGCTGGCCTCCGGGTTCGTGGCCTTCCAGCACCAGCGGTTCCAGATTGGCGCGCGCGGTGTAGAGCGCGGCAGTGTGCCCGGCACAGCCGGAGCCCATAACGACGACGTTGCGGATATTGTCCATAGAGTTAAGGATTAGATTACGAATTTCAGATTTCGGTTCAGGCCGAATTGATTACGCTAAGTATCCTGCTACAGCGCGCCAAATCGGTCTCGGGATAACGCCGAGGCAAAATCGGTCATTTCTTTTCCGTTGCGGACTTCTCCGGCGCAGTCTTTTTGGCCGCGGGTTTCGCTGACGGTTTTGATTTGGTCGCTTCCACAGTGCTGACCCGGGCCAACTCTGCGGGCACCGTGGTTCGGGCAGCCAGAAGATTGCGATAGTTGGTCACAATTGCAGTCGCACTCTGGAACAGCGGCTCGTAAGCACTCTGGTCCGGCGGAGGACTTCCCTCAGTTCCGGGGCAGCGGGCCAGCACGACCGACGACTTCCCAAAACGTTCCAGTTTGATCCGGCCGGCCGGGGTGCTTGTGCTCAGCATGGTTGCGGGCGTGGTCACGGAAGAGGCGTTGTCCTCGATGGCAACCTGCATTAAGTCCTTGGGATCGCGCACGTGGAAGATCAGGGTTTCCACCATGTTTTTCGGGTCATGGCTAAACGAGTACTGCACGGTCGAAAACAAGGCTTGCACGGAGAACTCGCGACGAATCCGCACCCACTCGGCAGTTCCGGAATCGGATGAGAATTGCGCGCCCTCGCCCGCCTTAAGAAAATCAGGGCGTTCCTCAAGCGTCGAGCGACCGCGATCGACCTCAAAATCCGGACTGAAAAGCGGTTGCTTGGGAATACGAGCCAGCGCGGAAGCAATTTCCTGTCGGTCCTCCGGCGAAGGTGAACAGACATTGAGCATGTTCACCTTGACCTGCGGTTGCGCGGGTTGCTGGGCGCTGGTCAGTTGCGCCAGGCCAATGCTGATAAGCATTATCAGGATGTTTCGGAGCACATGGCATTCTAAATGAAGATCGCGAAAAATCTTAAATCGCAGAGTACGCGGAGGAGGCAGAGGAAGAACACATCGGGCTTCGGACGGAAGGTTTCTGGATTCCTGAGCAGGTAGAATCACTCGATGGCGAACCTAACACTCGTTTATGGATTGCGGCTGCTGCCCTCCGAGGAAGTCGCGGAAGTTGGAGACGCAACCCTCAAACTCAAAAACGGCCGCGAGGCCCACGTGACCATGCACCTGCTCGAAGGCAGCAAGGATGAGATTGAAAAACAATTGAAGACCAGCCTGGAGGCGTTCTTCGATTTCTATCCGGAGATTTGAAAGGGCAGGCGTCTGGAGGCAGGTTCAGGCTTCAAAAATTGCATCGAGGGCCGCTGGAGTGTGCGTTCCAATTAGAATTCGAAGCCTGACGCCTGAACCTGAAGCCGCGGTTTCCCGTCTCCATCTATAATGCGGCTTTACATCATGGCCCTGTCTTACCGTTATCTCCGTCTGCGGCTTAGCGAAGCGGGATTGCTGCCCACCAGCAAAGTGGCGCTGATCGCATGGTACCTGCTGGGCCTGGATCTGCTGCTGTTTGTGCTGCAGAAGGTGTTTGGGCTGCTTAAGCTTTCCTACGGCGACAGCCTCGGCGGATGGGTCAGTTTTCTGAGCCTCTTAGTCATTGTACTTTTCTCGATCCTGGCATTCCGCTGGGTGAAAGCGAAAGCACTCTGGCGGCTGCGTAACCGGCTGATCGTCACCTATGTGTTCATCGGAGTAATTCCGGTAGTCATGCTGGTTGCGCTGGCACTCGGTTCGTTTTATCTGTTCGCCGGCCAGTTCGCTACCTTTATTGTGACGACCGGCCTGAGCGCGGAATTGAAAAGCCTGGAGGCCACGAACTCCGCAATCACGCACCAGCTTGCGTCCCAGATACAGCGCGGCGCGGGCACGAGCACGGCTGCGATAGAGAGCTTGCGCCAGACTGACAAGGGTTGGGCAAATCGCCAGGTCTGTGTTTGGCTGGACAAGAGGCTAATTCTAAACAGCACTCCGGCAGGCGTGATCTTAGCGCCTCCGACGCTTGCTGCGTACTTGAAGAGTCCTTTCGGCGACGTGGTGCGCGATCACGACCAACTCTTTTTGCGCGCGCTGGAAACCGCTCCGGTGAACGGAGGAAGACTGACCGTTCTCTCCAGCGAACCCCTCGATCAGCAGATGCTGCAGGACTTGGCGGCCAACCTGGGCGAAGTCACGCTTTATGCCACTGGCCTTACGCTCCATAAGGTGGAGCAGTCGCAAGCGAAGTCAGGTGTGCATATCACCGATGAGAGTACCCCGAACACGACGATCACAGTGCGCAAGCCCGAGGGAGACTATGTGCTCGATACTGGCAAGGGGCGGCCACCCACCTTTACCGCTGGCACAGTGCCGGGGGCTGCTGCTGGAGTAGATCGTCAAGTCACCTTTCCCACTACCGTCTTTGTGGTGAATTGGGATACCGGAGACACCTCCAGCCCGGCGGCTATCATTGTGCAAACCCGGGTCTCCAAGCTTTATGAGCGTTTGTTTGGCGCGCTTGGAGATTTTGCTCCCACCGTGGAATTTGTGCTGCTGTTCGTCGCCATCATCTTCGGCCTTATCGAGGTTGTCGCGCTTATCATCGCTTGGCGGCTGACGCGCACCGTGACGGGCGCGGTAGCTCAACTTTACGAAGGCACCCAGCACGTCAACCGTGGCGACTTCCGCCATCGCATTCCGGTGAGGTCCAATGACCAGGTCGCTACTCTGGCGAACTCGTTTAACTCCATGACCGCCTCGCTGGAGAAGTTAATCGAAGAGCAGAAGGAGAAACAGCGGCTGGAGAATGAACTGGCGATCGCTCAGGAAGTGCAGGCGCAATTGTTTCCTCGTGAGAGTATTCAACTCGCGTCGCTCGAAGTACACGGGTTCTTCCGTCCGGCGCGAACGGTAAGCGGCGACTACTATGATTTTCTGACTCTGGATTCGGATCGGCTGATTCTGGCCGTGGGCGACATCAGCGGCAAAGGAATCTCAGCCGCACTGCTGATGGCGACCATCCACTCCGCGGTGCGCGCCTACAGCCTGCAGGACATCCCCGTCTTGCATGAACCCGCAGCCGTGGGCGCGGCGCTTGGTTCCGACGTCATGCTGGCTTCGGGATTGCGCGGCGTCGACGTGTCTCCGGGTGCCTTGCTCTCACTGCTGAATCACCAACTCTACGAAAGCACGCCGCCGGAAAAGTATGCGACGTTGTTCCTGGGGATTTACAACGGCGCAGAGCGCAAGCTCACCTACAGCAATGGCGGGCACCTGCCGCCCATCATCATGAGCGAGGACGGTTCCATTCGCCGGTTGGAGTGCGGCGGAACCGTGGTCGGGCTGTTCGATCACAGAAGCTATGAAGAGGGTTCGGTCGAGCTCCGGCGGGGCGAAATATTCCTGGCTTACACCGACGGTGTAACCGAACCGGAAAATGATTTTGGCGAATTTGGCGAGCAGCGGTTGATCGATTTGTTGCGGGAGAATCGTGAGTTGCCATTGCCGCGCATTAGCGAAATTGTGACTGCCGCCGTGGATGACTGGATTGGCGCCAATGAACAGCCCGATGACGTAACCCTGGTGCTGGCGCGGGCAAGGTAGGGTCTGCGGTTCGCTTCGGGAACTAGCGGTGGGCGAAGCTGTAGGCCACTCCGTATGCGGAATCGCCGCTGGCGTATATCGGAAAGGCGCGCTCCAGTTTGTGGTGGCCGGTTTTGTGCAAAAGATAGCTGATCGCAACCACGCCGGCCATTCTTCCTCCGAAAAAGATCAACTGGCCAGCGGTTCCACTTTCGCAGAGCGTCTTTGCCATGGGGTCCACCTCTTTTCCTCCATGGCTCAAGTTCCGATGGGTAATGCCAAAATCCAGGGCTTCCAAACCGGCGTGGCTGGCAAAAAGTATCTTGTTGGCTGCGTCCCAGAAATTGTGGGTAGTTGAGATCTCGGGCAAATCTTGAGCGCTGGCAGCACCAGAGATTAAGAACGCAATGATAAGAAGATGAAATTTTCCGCGTGCTCCCATTGGCCCAATCTAAGGGTCGAGTGATAGGCCACCCAGATCACGTAGGTATGCGAGGACATTTTCTGGACCGGAATCGGGAAAAGGATGCGCGCCGATTCTTTTTCCGGAACCAAAGTTGTTTGGTACGAACCGATTTGGTACGAACTGATAATGAGAATTATGTTGACGTTGGTCTTGAGTTCCACGATAATCGGCCCCGTCCGCTGCACCCTTCCCTCGCAGCGGTAGGTATATCCCTGGCGCAACTTATTAGAGTCATTGGAGGACGTGATGCTCCCTGCAACGCCGGATCGCGATGCTGTTCCTTGCCGCTCTGGGTTCGTTTTCTCCACGCTGTGCTCGGTTCTGTTGGCCTTGTGCGTCACTGCGTGGGCGCACGCGCCGACTGCCGATCTGGTGCGCACGCCCGTCGATCCGGCAAATCGTGTCTCACTGACAGGTCATCACCCGGCGTGGGCGAACGCTCGGAACGACGTTGGCGCAGTTCCCGCCGACCTCTCGATTGAGAGCCTCACGGTTGTCCTCGCCCACTCACCCCAGGGCGAACTGGCGTACACGCAATTCCTGCAAGACCAGCAGAATCCCGTCTCGCCCGACTACCACCATTGGCTCACGCCGGTGGAGATCGGCAAGCGCTTCGGGGTTTCCACGCACGACATCCACGCGGTTACGGTTTGGCTCCAGTCGCAGAGTCTCCACGTCGACTCCATCTCCAATAGCCGGGAGAGAATTGTTTTCAGCGGTCCGGCTTCGGGGATCGCCAATGCCTTTGGATCGGAGATGCATTACTTCACGGTTGACGGGGAAAAGCGCATCTCCATCACGGCCGAACCGCAAATTCCGGCTGCCCTGGGGAAGGTCATTAAGTCCATCAGCGGCCTGTACACCATCAACGTTTATCCGCAGCATGGAGCGGAAACTGTGCATCTGCCGTCGCACAACATGGCTTCGGACTCGGGAATCGTTACCGAGCCGGAGGCTACACTCTCCAACGGCAGCCACATCATATTTCCGACGGATTTCGCCACTATCTACAGCATCAATGGGGTCGCGGGCGGCATCAACGGTACGGGTCAGACCATCGCCATCGTTGGCCGTTCCCGCGTCTACGTCCCGGACATCACGAACTTTGCGAGCCTAGCGGGCGTAACTATCAACTTGAACCCGCCGAATGGTGTTGTCCCTCGCGGCGGCCTCGATCCCGGAGCGGCGAAGAGCACCGGTGGCGCTTCCGGAGATCAGAGTGAAGCAACCCTCGATGTCACCCGATCCGGCAGCATCGCTCAAGGCGCAACTATTCTTCTCGTCGTCAGCGCCGATAGCCAGACCGTGGACGGCATCGGCGTGGACGCCCAGTATGTTGTCGACACCATGCCGGTCCCAGCCCAGATCATGAGCATTAGCTTCGGGGCATGCGAAGCCAACGCCGGCCTCGCGGGAGTCCAATTCTGGGACAGCGTATTCAAGCAGGCTGCAGGAGAAGGTATATCGGTTTTCGTCTCCTCCGGAGACTCCGGCGCGGCTGGCTGTGATACGGCTTTCAAAACTCCGCCCGCGAGCCAAATTCACAGCCCGAATTTCATCTGTTCCTCCGGTTGGGCAACGTGTGTCGGCGGCACCGAGTTCGCCGATTTCGCTAACCCCACCCAATATTGGAGCCCAACCAACGGACCCGGCTTCGAATCGGCCCTCAGCTACATCCCGGAAGGCGCTTGGAACGAGCCTCTTAATGGTCAGATGCAGGTCCAGGTAGCGGGCACCGGAGGCGGGGTTAGTGCCTTCATCACACCTACGCCACCTTGGCAAGTGGGCACTGGAGTTCCCAGTGCGCGGGCCGGCCGCTACACCCCGGATCTTGCCTTCAGCGCCTCCAGTCACGACGGCTATTTCGCTTGTCTCGCTGCCAATGGAGGGAGCTGCGTTCAGAGCGGCGGTAGCTTTAGCTTTGTAGTCTTTGCTGGTACCTCGGCCGCCGCGCCGGACATGGCTGGTATCGCTGCTCTCTTGAATCAGAAGGAAGGAACACAGGGTACGCTTAATCCCCAGCTCTACACTCTCGCGGCAACACCCGCGAACAATGTCTTTAACGATGTCACCGTAACCACGAGCGGCGTCACCAACTGCGTCCTTACCACGCCAAGCATGTGCAACAACAGCACGGCGGGTCCCCATGGGCTTACCGGCGGTCTCAGCGGCTACCTGGTCACTCCCGGCTACGATGAGGCTACCGGCCTCGGCTCCATCAACGTAGCGAATCTGCTCACGAACTGGATCTCTACTATTGTTGCAACCACCACGAAATTAATAACTCTCGCGCCGACATCAGTGACCGCAGGCTCAAGTGGTCCAGTAGTCATAGTCGCCACGGTAACGTCCAGCGGAGGCACCCCGACGGGAAACTTAGAATTCGTCAACGGTAGTACCATGGTAGGGACCGCACCACTCAGCAACGGCACCGCAACCTTCAACTACAATCCTAACGCTCTCACCGGGGGCACGTACCCGATCACAGCGAGCTACCCTTGGAACAGTAACTTCGCGAACTCGACCTCGGCGGCGCAGACCTTAAGCGTGCAGGATTTCCAGATCGCGGCCAGTCCCAACCCCGTTACCGTTACCGCTCCCGGGAAGAGCGGGACGACGACGCTGACCATCACTCCACTAGGCGGCTTTAATCAGACATTAAGCTACAGTTGCAACCAAACGACGCTGCCTTCGGAAGCGACCTGCACCTTCACTTCCGCCTCAGCGACCAGCGAGACGCTGATGATCGCGACCATGGCTCCCTCGGCAAGGTTGGACAAAGGTCCCTTGGGGCGCAGCCGCGGGATCTTCTATGCCTTGCTGCTTCCGGGCTTCCTGGGACTGGTGGTATCGGCGGGAAATCGCAAGCGGACATTGCGTGGCGTGCGTTTGTTAAGCCTTATCGCTGTCTTGGCGCTCTCCACCCTGTGGATGCCGGCTTGCGGCGGCGGAAGCAGCAGTAGCAGCACCCAAAGCAATCCGGGCACTCCGACTGGCACGAGCACTGTGACGGTCACGGCCACGACAGGAGGCACAGGTGCTCTTACGCATCCCGTAACGATTACACTTACGGTGAAATAGAATAGCAGCAAGGATTATTTTCAACGGGCTGGGTGCTACTTGAAAGTGTCGACCGAACTCATCACCCTGCAGCAGTTCCGCGATGTCCCGGAAGCCTTGCTCGCCAAGGGTAAACTGGAGTCGGCTGGGATTGCATGCGTACTGGCCGACGGCAACCTGGTTCGCATGGACTGGCTGCTCTCGAACGCAGTCGGCGGCATTCGATTGCAGGTTCATCAGCAAGACGCCCAGTCGGCTCGGGCCGTTTTGGACGAGCCTATCCCTACCGAGTTTAGCGAAGAGGAAGTTGGCGAGTCCTATGCTCAGCCCCGCTGCCCGCGCTGCTATTCGCTCGACATCGGTTTCGAAAAGATCGATCGGTTTTGGACCTTTGGTCTATGGCTGCTGCTGTCCTTTCCCATTCCCGTCCGTAAAAACAGCTGGAAGTGCTACACCTGCGACATCGAATGGGTGGAGGAATGAACAAGGCGTCCCCCCTAACACTCTGACCTCATGAAACTTAAGGCATCGTTCCTGGCTTACTTTCGTGGGCAAATGGAATCGTCCGAGCCCTGGTAATCTCTTGCGGGGTTGTGCCGATAGATAAAGAGTGACTGCCCCTTCCACTGCTCTCAATCCCGGCGAAGGCAAACCGATACCCAAACCGGGGACCCAATTTGTCGCCCGCCAACCGATTCTTTCGACGGACGAGAAGGTTTTCGGCTACGAACTCTTGTTTCGCGATGGGGTCGAAGACTTCTTCAGGAGTTCGGATGCGGACGCGGCTTCGCGCAGTACCTTGAACACCTCCATGTTGCTTGGCCTCGACGTACTCTGTGACGGGCATCGGGCGTTCATCAACTGCACCCGCGATATACTACTCAAGGATTACGTCACCTTGCTGCCTTCGGGCCAGACGGTCGTCGAGGTTTTGGAGACAGTTCCCGCCGATGATCTGGTGGTGGCATCTTGCCGCCGGCTGAAGGAAGCGGGATACACCATTGCGCTGGACGACTTTGCGGTGAACGACCCGCGGGAAGCCCTGACCGATTTTGCCGACATCATCAAGGTGGACATCCGGGAGACCCCGCCCGCCGCCGCCGCTGCTATGGTTAAACGGTATGGACCGTGGCGCTGCCGCATGCTAGCCGAGAAGGTGGAAACGCGCGAGGACTTTGTAGCCGCGAAAAAAGCTGGTTTCCTGTATTTCCAGGGATACTTCTTCCGCCGGCCGGAAATACTCACCGCGCACGAAATCCCCGCCAACCGGTTCAATTACCTGCGCATGCTGACCGCGGTCTCGCAGCCCGAGTTGGACGTGCGCGAGATCGAGAATCTGGTCAAGGGCGAGGCCTCGTTGTGCTACCGTCTACTGCGCTACCTAAACTCCGCCGCATTCGGATTCGCCAATGAAATTCACTCGGTGCGGCACGCACTGGCCATCTTGGGAGAACGGGAAGTCCGCCGCTGGATTCGCTTGGTGGCCACCCTCGGCGCTGGACAGGGCAAGACCAGCGACTTAGTGCTCGCCGCGCTGGTTCGCGCGCGCTTTTGTGAGCTGCTCTCGCCCAAAATCCCGCACGGCGACTCCGACTTGTTCCTGATGGGCATGCTTTCGATGATGGACACCATCCTTGAGATTCCAATGTCCCAAGTGCTCGACAACGTTCCCATCGATCAGGAAACCAAGGCGGTGCTACTGGGCGGAGCCAGCCGTTTGCGGCCGTTCTATCAACTCATGCTGGCGCAAGAATCCGGTGAGTGGAAAACTGCGACTGAACTGGCTACCCAGCTTCATCTGAGCGAGAGCGATGTCGCGGAGGGTTACTGGCAAGCGATGCAATGGGCACGGGAGGTGAGTGCGGGAACTTAGGCGTTCCATCGAACGACCCGCCTCCGCAGCTATGCTGTTCTCCGTACTAGCCATCCCCAGACTTGGGCCACGAAACCGGCGGGCAGTTACTTCTGTGCAAAACTACGGTTAGTTAGGACTTGCGCTTTATCCGGCGCGAGAGATACCATCAGAGTGTTCCCAAGCGGCCATGCTCCCTAGCTGGCCTCCCGCGCCCATTAGCTCCAGGCGCCTAGACGGACAAAGATCATTCACGGATGAACTCCAACCGCATTGGGTTTCCACGCACGCTCGGTGCATGTGCGCGAGGCGAGGCACCACTCAGAAACGCGGTTGCACCAAGGCACAAAAAAAGTCCCCCTTCGGGTGGGCTGAAACGCAGGACTACACAAAGAGAAACAATATGAATGTTGGACCCGGAAGTCCCTCCGGAGGCGGAGGGAGAAGCAGACGGCGGCGGGGACGTCGCCCATCGAATCGCGCAGGGCAGCCCGCCGGTCGCGATCGCCAGCAACATAGTGGTATCTACAACGCGCCCATGGATCACAGCTATCGAGGCGCGCTCGGCGGGGACAAAGGGTCGCGCGGGCGAGGCGGTCGTCCCGGCTTTGCTCCGTCCTATACTCCCGTGGAACCCGAGCCGCTCCCGCCCAACGAGGATGCCAATTCGCGCATCTTTGCTTTCGTGGACGACATGTTTTTCCAAGCCAAGATTCAGGAGACGGCACGGAAACTCAATGTCAAGGTCGAGTTCGTCAAGAACGAAAAAGATCTGCTGGAGCGGATTAAGCTGAACGGGGAGGAGAAACCCTCGCTGGTCATTTTCGACATGAACAACGTGAACGCCAAGCCGCTGACGCTTATTCCGAAACTCAAATCCAAACTGAAGAAGACTTCGATTATCGGCTTTCTGTCCCACGTGCAGGGCGATTTGAAACAGAAGGCGCACGAAGTGGGATGCGACATGGTTTTGCCGCGGTCGGCATTCTCTCAGAACCTGCCTCAGTTGCTTCGCCGCCACGGCGCGCCGGAAGACGAAGCCGCCGCAGAGTGAGCTGAGAGTTGCTAATGTAGGCGCGGGCGTCGACGCCCATGCGGGTCCCAGACGAAATTCATACCCAATGGTCTCCAGAACTTTCCACCAAGAAGGGGATAACGAAAAGAACGCGATAAGGATTTCGTTATTTAACGGCCCCCTAGTTGATCAAATGGGGTGCGGCAAGGCTAATGAATTCTCGGGGTGTTATGACCTTGGTATTCTTCCAGAATCTCGGGAAATGCCTCTGATTGCCCGTCACCAAGTAGTCCGCGCGGGCCGCATCGGCACATTCCAGGAAGATGTTGTCATCGGGATCGCTTGTGACTTCCAGTCGGCGGGTCGGAACCACAGTGTAGCTGTGGGTCTTGATGAGTTGGAGCAGTTGGTGGCGGAGGCCCTTGCGAATCCGCAGTTCCGGGCGGCCAAGCACGCCGCCGTATTCCACAAGGATGGGACGGGACACGTAGAGGCGAGCCGGTTTGGTAATCGCGAGGACCAGGACAGTACGCTGGAGGCCCGCCAGCTTGAGAGCAGCGGAAATCAGGACATTTGTGTCGATTACCAGACGGAGAGGAAGCATTACCGCTTCGGCTTCTGGGGGCGGGACATCTTGATGATTTGGTCAATCTTACGCGAGGTCAATTTACTCGTTCCGTTCCGCTCCGACTCCTCACCGATGACTCTCAAGACCTCAGGCTCGGGTGCGGCCAGCTTGACGTAATCACGGATGCTGAGCAGCACGGCTTTGGGCGTCCCGCGCTTCTCGATAACCAGAGACCGGCGCTCGTCATCGACGCGACGCAACAGCTTCCCGAAATTCGCCCGGGCGCGCAAGGCAGAAACCACTATCGTGCCATTCTTACCCGTGTTTGTAATAGACATCAACTCTCCATTTCAGTTATCTGAACTGTACAGTTTAACAGGAGAGCAGTCAATCCCTGAAAGCTGCTTCTACCCCGGAGGCCACTGCAAGTTTCTGCCGCCCAGCAGGTGCACGTGCAGGTGAAAAACCGACTGTCCCGCACGGGGGCCGACGTTGAGCACGGTCCGGTAGCCATCCTCGATGCTGCGCTGGCGCGCGATATTGGCGGCCGCGAGCTGGCAGTAGCCGATCAGTTCGGCGTCCTCATCCGTGGCTTCCTTGAGTCCGCGGACGTGCTTTTTGGGAACGACCAGCACATGCGTCGGGGCTTGCGGATTGATATCGTCGAAGGCGTAGGTGTGTTCGTCCTCGTAGACTTTCTTGGAGGGTATTTCCCCAGCAATGATGCGGCAGAACAGACAGTCGTTCATGACACGTCCATAGTTCGGGATTGGAGACACGCCGCACTACGGCGCGGGCGTCGCCAGGACGGGGAAGGCGCGTGCCTACTATATCTGATCGGAGGGGAACTTTGCAGTGCAGTTGCTGGTGCCCAACCGCTGCAGGTTCGAGTTCGGTCCTTGTTGGCGCCGGGAATCAACCGCCGTCTGATAGCGCCAGATTTACGACTGCATTGTCAGCACTACGCGAAATTGCGCCTTCCCGCTGATCATTCGATCGTAGGCTTCGTTTACCCGGGAAAGTGGATACTTCTCGATCATCGGGCGAACCCCGCTTAACTCAGCGAATCGCAAAGTATCTTCCGAGTCGGTGGGCGTTCCTGAAGCCCATCCCTGAACACTCCTCCTGCCCACAATCAACTGGATCGGAGAAACCTCAATCGCCTCGAGACTTGCGCCCACTACGACCATTGTTCCGTTCGCTCCCAGTCCGTCGATCAATGCTGACATGGCTTTGGCGTTGGGCGTTGTGGTCAGAATCACGCGAGCTCCGCCCATCTTTCTGAGTTCTTCGGCGGCGTTTACAGCATTGCTATCGAGGTAGCGATGGGCGCCGAGTTTGGCCGCCAGACCTGCATTTTCCGCTCCCCTTCCAATCGCGACCACATGAAACCCGAACTTGTTGGCAAACTGAATTCCGAGATGCCCCAGGCCGCCCACGCCGTGGACAGCAACCAAGTCTCCAGGCAGGGCGCCGCTGTGGCGGAGCGCGTTGAAAGTAGTGATGCCGGCGCAGAGAAGTGGGGCCGCATCCTCCGGGGACAGGTCATCCGGCATACGGGCCAATGCTTCGACCGGTGCGAGCATGTACTCCTGATATCCGCCGTCGTAGCTGATTCCGGTTATTTTTAACCGAATGCAATTGGTAAAGTCGCCCCTACGGCAGGGAAGACAACGGTTACATTGCCCGCCATGCCATCCGATCCCGATGCGCTGCCCTGGCTGCCAATCGATCACCTCTGGACCGATCTCATCGATAATTCCAGCAACCTCATGACCTGGAACACGCGGGTATTGAATCCCGGGCCATTGATTTTCTCTGGTCAACTGATCGCTGTGGCAGATTCCACATGCCAAGACCCGCACCCGCACCTGTCCTCTACCGGGCTGCGGTACTTCGCGCTCAACCAATTCGAAAGCACTGCCCGGCTTGCTGACTTGCGCAGCCATCATCTTTTTCATGCGGAATCTCCTCTGGGATTGTGAACCGGCGAACGAACCAATACGCCAGTCAGGGATATGAGATGCCCAAGGTCTCGATTCAGATTCGAGTGTGTCCTGCAGAATTTTTAGTCGAGTCTTACCAGGAAGATTGAACCATGCGGGGTCTGAGTGTTACGGGCAACCTCTTCGGCGCGTTTGCGGTCGTCATCCTGTACGCGGACTCGCACCCACCAGTCGCCGACCGGGCTGCTGAAACATTGCACCTTAGCGGTGTGATAGCGGTGGGACAAATGGTCCGCTAACTTGTCGGCGGCGTCCTCTGCTTCGAAAGAGCCTATCTGCACTGCCCACCGGCCACCTGTTTCGAGCGGGGCCGGCGTGCGCAACACTTCGATGCGGACGCTGGCGATGCCCGCCTGCAAGACGTCAATTTTCTTAGCTGCAGCCTGCGAGAGATCCAGGACACGGCCTTCGACGAAGGGTCCGCGGTCGGTAATTCGCACCAGCGCCGAGTGTCCGGTCTTCACGTTAGTCACGCGCACAATCGAGCCCAACGGAAGTGTCCGATGGGCAGCGGTCATGGCGTGCATGTTGTAGATTTCGCCATTGGAACCGCGGCGATTGTGATACGGAGCTCCGTACCAGCTCGCGAGGCCAGTCTCCACTGAAATGGGTTTAGCGTCGGCTGGAATCCGGAGGACATCTTCGTCTGATTGTGCGGTTGCCTCCGTCTTAGCCGGCGGCTCCGCATTCACAGAATCAGTCTGTGAACCGGGTTCGCTCATCGGCGGTGGAGGTGGAACATTGGCGCGTGCTTGTTTGTGTTCCCCGCAGCCGGTGAGCAGGAACGAGAGAAGCAGAATAACCAGAGCGATCGTGACGGACCTCCTAGGATTGTCAGCGGTGCGACCCGGGCCGCCATCGGGATGACAAAGGAATGAACCGCTCACTTCCGAGGAGGCTGATTTTTTTCCATGTAGTCGGCGAAGTGAGCCAGTTTCTCCGCCGCGATTCGCAACGCCTTGGTGGATTGCTGGCGGACAGCCGGCACCACTTCGTTGTTCAAATAAGTAATCAACTCCGCCGCTTCTTTTTCCATCTTCGAGGCGGCCTCGGATACTGACTTGTTGACACGCGCGGAAGTTTCTTCCACCTTGCGGTTGAAGTCGTTCATGGACCTCCTTCGATTTCGTGAGCGCGTGAACCTGCACCCGTAAATTGCGGACACCAGGCTCAGCCATTATTTCGTGCCCGGAAGCGAAGGTCAACAGGGTGGCATCGTCGGTCATACCCCTGCGTGTGACCAAAGAAGCGCGATGAACCACTTCCGACAACTCGGGCTCTTTGCAGTAGAATCGCGCCATGCGAAATCCTCCGGCGGCTAACTCACAGTTTGTGGTGTTAGAGTGCGCAAAGGTTGTACGGTCTGAACAGATGACCTTAGGACAAGAAACTTCAAGAATGGAGGACTCAGCCACAAGGCAGCGCTTTCGGCGCCGGCTTCTGGATTGGTTTGACCGGCACAAGCGCGATTTGCCCTGGCGGCAGGACCGCGATCCGTATCGCGTATGGCTTTCGGAAGTCATGCTGCAACAAACGCGAGTGGCCGCTGTCACGGATCACTATCAGAAATTCCTGCGGCGCTTCCCGACCATTGAAAAACTGGCTTCCGCGCGGGAATCGTCAGTGTTAGCGGCTTGGAGCGGGCTGGGCTACTACCGGCGTGCCCGCATGCTGCACACTGCGGCAAAGAAGATCGTGAAGGAACTCGAAGGGAAGGTTCCTGGAAGTGCGGCAGATTTACGTGCTCTGGCTGGTATTGGTCGTTACACTGCGGCGGCGATTGCCAGCATTGCCTTCGACCAACCAGTCGCAGTGGTGGATGGAAACGTGGAGCGCGTCTTGCAGCGCGTGCAAGGGAGGAATCTTGCAGGCGAGGAGTTGTGGCGCTCCGCGGGAGAACTGCTGAATCGACGGCGTCCGGGTGATTTCAACCAGGCCATGATGGAATTGGGTGCAACCATATGCCTGCCGCGACAGCCCCAATGTCTGCTGTGCCCAGTATCCGGCGAGTGCGCGACCCGCGGAGAACTGCGCCGACCGGGAAATCGATCACGCCAGATCAAGCGAGAAATCCGCTATGCGCTCGCTTGCCGGGATGGTGCGATATTCATGGTCAAGCGTCCGAAGACGGCCACACTGATGCCCGGCATGTGGGAGTTGCCAGAAACCAGCGTCAACGGCACAACTGCGGCGTGGCTTACTCTCCGGCATTCCATCACCGTGACCGACTATCTGGTCCGAGTGATGCAGAGCCTTCCTCCGGATGGCGTGGACGGACGCTGGGTACCGGAGTCCCAGGTCACGACTCTGCCCTTGACTGGGCTGGCGCGAAAGATCCTGTGCGCGGCAAAGATCATCTAAAATGGAAGTATCTGTGAAGTGGTTCCGTAGCATCTTCGGAGGAAGAAACATGGCTGCTCTGACCGCGGGAACATCCGCGCCGGATTTCAAGTTGCAAGCGATGGATGGAAAGCAATTTTCCTTGCGCGACGCGCTCATGCGCGGCCCCGTGGTCGCAGTTTTCTTCAAGATCTCCTGCCCCGTGTGCCAATATGCCTTCCCGTTTCTTGAGCGGATTTACAAAGCCAATGGGGGAAAGAATGTGACCATTGTCGGCGTCTCCCAGAACCAGAAGAAAGACACGGCGGCGTTTATGAAGGAGTACGGCGTGACTTTCCCGATCCTATTGGATGATACGAGCACCTATCCTGCGTCCAACGCCTACGGCCTGACCAACGTGCCCACTATCTTCTGGATTGCGGAGGATGGAGAGATTGAGATCTCCAGCGTGGGATGGGAACGGAAAGAGATTGAGGAAATCAACCGGAAGGCCGCGAAAATCAACGGTGAAGGACCGAAGCCGGTGTTCCGCAGCGATGAGCAAGTGCCTGACTTCCGCCCTGGTTGAGGGTCAAAGAACTAGCCCGCGGTCGCGGGTAAAGCGGAATAAATCCGCAAACTAAAGTCTGGTGCTTTAGCTAGAACTCACCCAACTCACATCATAAGTGCGCTGTCCAGCGCTGGAGTAACGGGATGTTGGTTACCACAAGTAACCTGAGCGGGTCGTTGCTTCGAGATCCCCGCGGGCGCATAATCGGCATAGACGCCGGTCCGCCGCGCGTGAGCGAGATCGTCATGAAATACGCCATCAGGCTATTCACATTGGTCGCCGCAGTGTCGGTCGGAGTGACGCATGCTCAAACTGCGGCACTGCGCGTAGAAAAGGCAGTTGTCTCCAAATCGACATTCGGCTCAAACGATACAGTGGCGGGTAACGGACAATGCGATTCCAGCGGCAACATCTACGTCAGAGTCTTCGACCCCGCCAACACCCACCAGGGCCGCCCCGTCTTGATGTTTGACAAGGCTGGAGCGCTACAGGCGAAGTTTGTCAGCCCACATCTTCCCGAACTCCAACAGGGTGGATTTGAATTCGCTTTTGCCATATTGCCCCATGGCGGGATTGCGGTCGCCGATTGGAACTATCCTGACATTCACGTCGTCAAGTTCTCTCCGGACGGGAAGGTTGAGTCGGACGTGCAACTTGACTACGCATTATTCAGTCCGTACCAACTCGCTGCCTTTCCCTCCGGGGAGGTGCTCCTCTCCGGAATTGAGGAGGGCAATCGAGGGCACCGCGATCGCTACAAGAGTTTCGCTGCGATTTATGACAAAACGGGACACTTGATGAAAAGGGTGACGTTGGATGGCGACCAGGAAATTGATCGGGCAATCGAACTGGGGGACTCAAGATACGCAAGTTTTGGCCCGAGTAATGGGAATTCCGCGGCTGCATACGGCATGGCTGCGACGGGCGAAGATGGCAACGTCTATCTGGTGAGGCGCACGTCGCCCGCAATTGTCTATGTGATTTCATCCTCCGGGGAGGTGGTTCGGAAGGTCGTGGTGGAACCGCAGACTTCAGGCGACATGCCCTTCGAAATGCACTTAGCGAAAGGGAAGCTTGCGTTTGTTTTCGACGGGTGGACCGGCAGTCGCTCTTCGGGAAATACGAAGTTGACGGTGGCGGATGCCCGCAATGGCGAACGCTTGGAAGATTTCGACGGAGGCGTAGGCGGTGGAGGGTTCCTTGGACTCTCGTGCTACGCGCCTGCCTCCGGAACATTCACATTCCTGACAATGTCCGATGCGAAGCACGTGGAGATCACCACGGCGAGACGGAAATGAATGGGTACGAAGACGGGTAGCGGCGGATGATGCAAGCTGCATATGACTCAGTAGACTAGAACTTGATTCTTTCGCGCCGGGATCACGCCCTGATCCAAACCGAAGGGTCACTCCACTGGTAACGCTGCCTTTCTGGCGCTTTCCCGTACAATAAAAACCTTATCCAACGCTTTTCTTTAGGGAGCCTCTGAGGATGCGCACTAGCGTTATTGTGCTTTTCTTACTTTTCTTGTTCTCGAACATTTCCACGGCGCAGGGATCGCACAAACACATCAGGTCATCGACTGATTCTGTGCGGCTGCCGGGTGCTGCCTTCGCAGCCATTCAAAAAATCGATCCGGAGCGTATTCGGGTGCACGTCCGCTTCCTCTCTCATGACCTGCTCGAGGGTCGCGGCACAGGGCAGCGCGGTGGCGACATCGCCGCGGAATACATGGCAACACAATTCGCTCTTTATGGTTTGAAGCCCGTGGGTGACAGCGGCAGCTACTTGCAGAAAGTTCCGATGGTCGGAATCACGCCGGCGCCGGAAACCACGTTTTCACTGGTCTCATCGAAGGGTGAAGCTGCAGATCTGAAGCCGCTCGAACAATACGTCGCCTATGACCAGACACAACAGCCACGTTCTGACGTAGACGCTGAAATCGTGTATGTGGGTTACGGAATCGAAGCTCCCGAATATAAATGGGACGACTACAAGGGCACCGACGTGCGCGGCAAAGTTCTGCTGATGTTGGTCAACGAGCCTCCCTCCGACGATGTGAATTTCTTCAAGGGGAAGGCGCTTACTTATTACGGACGCTGGACCTATAAATACGAAGAAGCTGCCCGCAAAGGCGCTGTAGGCGCGATTCTCATCCATCAGACCGAGATGGCGAGCTACCCCTGGGAAGTCGTCCGCAACTCGAATTCCGGCGAGAAGTCGTACCTCAAGCTGGACGGCTCACCGATGCTGAAGGTTGCGTCATGGGTTCAGGTCGATGTTGCGAAACAAATGGCCGCTACTGCCGGCATGAACCTCGACAAGATGATGGCTGATGCGCGCTCCCGAGATTTTCATCCGGTGACGCTGCCCGTGAAATTGAAGGCGCACATGGTGAGCAAGATCCGTCCATTTGAATCGAACAACGTGCTCGCCATGCTGCCGGGGTCGGATTCCAAGCTGAAGGGCGAAGCTGTGATGTATACCGCCCACTACGATCACCTCGGCATTCGTCCGGATATGCCGGGCGACAACATCTACAACGGTGCCGATGATAACGCCACCGGCTGCGGCATTCTGTTGGAACTTGCGCGCACATACTCGGAAGCAGGGCAGAGGCCGCGCCGGTCCATTCTGTTTGCATCGGTGACGGCGGAGGAGCAGGGCTTGCTGGGCTCGGAGTATCTGGGCAAGCATCCGCCGGTTCCAGCAGGCAAGATCAGCCTCGACCTGAACTACGACGACGTGCCGCCTCTTGGCTCGCCTGAGGAAGTGGAAGTTTCTGGATCGGAACGCACTACGTTCTATCCGGCGATCGAGGCTATGGCGAAGACATTCCGCCTGACGATTCGCCCTGATTCACGTCCCGAGGCCGGACACTACTACCGCTCCGATCATTTCAGCCTGGCGCGCGTTGGTATTCCCGCGTTCTCGGTGAACGAAGGCACGAAATACAAGGGGCACGACGCTGCCTGGGGCATGCAACAGGCCGAAGAGTACACTTCGAAGCACTATCATCAACCGAGCGATGAATATCATCCGAGCATGGATTTCACGGGCGATGCGGCGATGGCGCGATTCGGATTTGTGCTGGGATGGGAAGCGGCGACCCAATCCAAAATAGTGGGCTGGCAAAAGGGCGATGAGTTTGAGGCGGCACGACTAGCGAGCCTCAGCGATACTCGATAGGATGACTGGCTTTGGGCGGCGAAGCGCGAACTGATTCAGTACCCGGCCGCCGTTGTCGGGAAGGTAGTCCCCAGGATGTCCATGCCATCGAAGTTATCTTGGGTCAGGGCCCAGCCAGTTTTTCCGTTGCTGGTCCTAACCTGCACCCACCACTCCTTCACGCCGTCTTCGGTGACTACGGCAGCACATTCTTTGTGCACCCGGAACCGTTTCGTTCGGCGATGAAGGAGCAATCGTATTCTTTGTGCCAGTTGCCATTGGCCCAGATGTTGGCAAAACCTTCACCGACGTACATGTAACGAAGAATGACGTCGCCCGGTTTTGCTGCAAGTTCCGGGATAGGCTGCCTGACCAGAATCCTGTCGGGTTTACGAGTAACATGCACGCCCGTGAGGCCGGTAACTTTGTCCCCACGTTTGAGTTTGCCGGTCTCCGTCCGGCTATCCTGCCAAGTTGAATACAAGGTGGATTCTTTCGTGACCGTCCACTCACGGAAGGTGCAACCCTCGAATGGGCAGGCATTCTCGTCAATGACGGGAAGCTTGGGCTCCGCGGCATCCTGATCCTGATTTGCCGCGGCGGTTGTGCCGTCCTGTTGTGCGAAGGCCAGAGTCGCGAACAACAGTAGTAAGCAAAGTGTTGGTTGGCGCATACCTTAGTGACAATAAATTCGATGCTGACTGGGCGAAAAGGGATGGCGATTCGAGGGTGGCTGTTGTAACGTACTCGACCGGGAAACGGCCACGTCAGCTCTCCATGACCTTCAGATTCGGGCTGACAACGAGCCGGGGTTCTGTTACGCGCTGTACGTCATCTGCGGAGACCCCGGGGGCGACCTCTTCCAGCACCAGACCCCGGGGCGTTACCTGAATAACAGCCATCTCCGTGACAATGGTATTCACGACTCTGACGCCGGTCAGCGGCAGCGTACATTTTTTCAGGATTTTCGGCTGAAGGTCTTTGGTCGTGTGCTCCATGGCAACGATCACGCGCCGCGCGCCCGCCACTAGGTCCATCGCGCCGCCCATGCCTTTCACCATTTTGCCGGGGATCATCCAGTTGGCCAGATTGCCTTCCTCGTCCACTTCCATGGCGCCGAGAACACTCAGGTCAATGTGGCCGCCGCGGATCATGGCGAATGAATCGGCGCTCGAAAAATAGGCCGTGCCTGCCATTTCGCTGACCGTTTCCTTCCCAGCATTAATAAGGTCAGAATCCTCTTGCCCGTCGACCGGAAAGGGTCCGATGCCCAGCATGCCATTTTCACTTTGCAGGATTACGTCCATGCCGGGAGGAACGTAGTTGGCCACCAGTGTGGGCATGCCGATGCCAAGATTGACGTAGAAGCCGTCACGGAGTTCCTGTGCGATCCGCTTCACGATGCGCTCGCGCTTTTCAACGTCCTTGCCGGGTTTGGCGATGGTTGGCATGATTTATTCTCGCGGCCCGCTGCCGAGCCTTGCTCGGCCCGGACAGCCGGGGGCGGCTGTCCCCACGTGAGCTAACTTGCCTTTCTTGTCGTTCTTTTCTCGATCCGCTTCTCGTACAGCTCGCCCTGGAAGATACGGTTCACATAGACACTGGGGGTGTGGATCATTTCGGCATCCAATTCGCCCACGTCGACTAGGTTCTCGACCTCCGCGATGGTCACCTTGGCGGCGGTTGCCATCATCGGGTTGAAGTTGCGGGCCGTCTTTCGATACACGAGGTTGCCCCACTTGTCGCCCTTCCAGGCCTTCACCAATGCGAAGTCGGCCTTCAGCGCGCGTTCCATCACATACGTGCGGCCGTCGAATTCGCGAGTTTCCTTGTTCTCAGCGACGATCGTACCGACACCGGTGGGAGTAAAGAAAGCTGGAATCCCGGCGCCACCGGCACGGATGCGCTCGGAGAATGTTCCCTGTGGCACGAGATCCAGTTCAATCTTGCCTTGCAGAACCATCTGCTCCAGCAGCTTGTTTTCGCCGACATAGGTTCCTACGTGTTTGCGAATCTGTCCTGCCGTGAGCAGAAGGCCGATGCCAAAGCCGTCCACACCCGCATTGTTGCTGATGGTTGTTAGATTCTTCACGCCCTTGCGGACGAGAGCGCGGATCAAGTTCTCTGGAATACCACAAAGTCCGAAGCCGCCAATCATGAGGGTGGCGCCGTCTGAGACGTCGCGGACCGCCTCGTCGGCATTGGCAACGACCTTGTTCATGAGAAGGAGATTCTAAATGAGAATTGAGTCATTGAGCCATCGGATCATTAAGTCATTAGCGGGGCTATCTGCCTTTTGTGATCAATCCAGTGACTCAAGCACTCGATGATTCAATCCAGCTGCTTTTTCTTAACCAAACCGGTTTTTCGCAACTGGTGAGCCTGCTCGAACTCCATCGCCAGCTCCCGCGTGTCGAGATTTTCGCGGATGTGAGCCAGGTGCTGTTCCAGTTTTAGAAGCGCGGTCTCAATATTCTTCTTGTTGGTAAGAGCGACATCGCGCCACATGGAATAAGGACTGCTCGAAATGCGCGTCATCTCACGCAACGCGCGGCCGCCGGCTTCGAGCAGTGGCGCATCTGCGCCGTATTCATCAACCAACGAGGCGGCGAGTGCAGTTGAGATCATCTGAGGCAAATGACTGATCCAGGCGCACAATTGGTCATGCTCATTAGCATCCATGCTCGCGATGCGTCCTCCAATCTTTTCCACCCAATCCAGATACTCCCCGCTCAGACCGTCATAGACCTTCTGTCCTGGAACCGGAGTCACAAACCAGGCAGCTCCCTGAAACAGATCGGGGTCAGCAAATTCCACGCCGGACTGTTCCTTGCCGGCCATGGGATGCCCAGCAAGAAAGCGAATGCCGGTGTTCTTGCGGAAGACTGTCTTGGCTCGCTCCAAAACCTCTGCCTTGGTGCTGCCCACATCGGTGAGTAGAGTTTTCGGGGGCAGCGCAGAGCCGAGCCGGTCGATCAAGTCGATGATCCCGCTGACGGGCGTTGCGAGAACGATGATCTGGCTGCCGCGAACCGCATCGGCGGGATTAGTGTGGCCGCCATCTATCGCGGCCTTGGCTCGCGCGCGCTCCAGAACGGGTGCACGATCGCAGCCGATGATTCGCCCGGCAAACCGGTGCTTCTTCAAGGCCAGCGCGAACGATCCGCCAATCAGGCCCGTACCGATAATCGTGATTTGGCGAATGGACACTCTAACTCGCCTTCCTCGCTGTGAATTCCGACAGCCGTCGGACCATGAGCAGCAAATAGGCGGCGACGGTTCGCTCCAGGACGAGGACTGTCTCTTTAGGCGAGATGAGTCTATGACTCGCCTCCTCAGAGAGAAGCGTGTAGATCGCACTGAAGAATTTCTCCTCCGGAACGCTTATGAAACCCACCTCTCGCATGTACTCTCTTCGCCGTCCATCGGAATCCTTGCCCGAGAAGGGCTTGGCCGTGAGCTGCGCGAGCTCTTTCACTATGTCTCGGTGTGTCTCATCAATCGAACTTCGGATCAAGTCTGCCGCAATCTTGGGATCGAAAGGACCGGTCCCACCAAGATATTCACGCGCATGTGTCATTGCAGCTGCAGCCTTAGTGGGAAGGCCGAGATTCGCCAGGTCGCCTTCCAATCGTTCCACTGCGTCAGAGCTGGCGGCCTCGGGCTTGGCTATGGCCGCGGATTTCTTAAGGGCGGCCTCGAATTTGGTGAACTCCTGATCCTCTATGGCGCGTACGAGATCTGCTGCCCGAGAAGCGAAGGATGTAGATCCTTCTGTCCCAGCCAAGCTTCTGCGGTTTGTCGCCGAATACAGGGTGGCATTGGCCTTGAGCTCGTCCACCGTAGCCTGAGGTAGCCGGTCGGGGTGCTGATATAAGGCAGTGATCATCTCGCTGAAAACTTCCTTTTCCCAATTGCTGGCGACTGTCGGATTGTTCGCGTCGAGATAGGCAAAGAGTTTAGGGAAAAACCGATCAGCGGGACCAAACTCGGCGGTCGCCCTCATTATCACGCTTATGGTGCTCGGATTAGCAGGGCTTCCGGCGGGAAACTTAGTGGCGGGATTTTGTGGCAAAAGTTGAGTCAGCTGCAAGAAAAGATGATCAAAGAACTTCGCCTGATGACTGACGTCAACGGTATTGTAGAGATTCCCAAGGTTACTCACGGTGTTATAGAAATCGCGGAATCCCCTTTGGTAGCTCTCGAAGATATTGTCAATGGCACGTCTGATATCACGTTCGTCCATCCGAGACCTCTGGTTACCGTGGTCGAAATCAGGCAACGGTGCGGCCGACCGCGGGCGCAATCATTCGCAGCTGATCCATCAACTCGGAGAATTGATCGGGATAGAGCGACTGAGCCCCATCCGACAATGCTTTATCAGGGTCATGGTGCACCTCGATCAAAAGCACGTCAGCGCCAGCAGCTACGGACGCCCGCGCCATGGGAGCAACTTTGTCGCGAATCCCGATGCCGTGCGAGGGGTCGGAAGCCATGGGCAGGTGCGAGAGCTTGTGAATGACCGGGATGGCCGAGATGTCCAGCGTGTTCCGGGTGTAAGTCTCGAACGTGCGAATGCCGCGCTCGCACAGAATTACATCGTAGTTTCCGCCGGCCATGATGTACTCGGCAGAGAGCAGCAGTTCCTCCAAAGTCGCGGCGATGCCGCGCTTCAGCAGCACCGGCTTCCTGGCCTTGCCCAACTCGCGCAGCAAATTGAAATTCTGCATGTTGCGCGCGCCCACCTGTAAGATGTCCACGAAAGGCAGCATAAGGGCGATCTGTGAGATCTCCATGACCTCGCTGATCACTAGCAACCCAAAGCGGTCGCCCGCCTCACGCAAAAGTTTCAAAGCTTCCAAACCGAGTCCCTGGAACGAATAAGGGGAACTGCGCGGCTTGAAGGCGCCGCCACGAAGCGCGCGCGCACCGGCCTTCGCCACGTGCTCGGCCGTGGTGAAAAGTTGGTCGCGCGATTCCACCGAGCAGGGACCCGCCATCACAACCACTTGCTCGCCACCGATTTTCAATCCATTGGCAAACTCGACCACGGTTCCTTGCGGCCGGAAACTTCGTCCCGCCAACTTGTAGGGCGCGCTGATGCGATGAACGTGTTCGACTCCCGACAAGACTTCGAGGTTGCGGATATCAAAATCGACGCGCGCACCCACCGCCGCCACCACGGTCTGCCGTGCTCCAGTTGAGCGATGCACGGAGAAGCCCATCTCAATCAGGTGTTCCACCACCCGCTGGATCTGGTCCTCAGTCGCCGATTCTTGCATTGCGACAATCATGGGAAGTCGATAGTCGGTGGTCGGTGGTCGTTAGTCTTGGTTTTTCGCCAACGACCAACGACTAATGACCAACGACTGCTCAGTCATTTACCTCGGAATCCAATTCTGTATCGCCGGACCCTTCTGCCAATGCCGGTTTGGGCGCGATCTCTTCCTGCTGAATCTGACGCATGATGTCCATGATGCGTTCGTAGATGCAGAGCAGATCACGATCCGGCAATGGCCCCGGATTGACGCTGCGCACATTGTCGAATACGGCGCGCTCACGATCTGGTTCGTAGATGGGCATACCAATGCCGCGTTTCAATTTGCCGATCTCGTGGGCTGCCTGCGCTCGATGGCTCAGCAACTCCACCAATTTGCGGTCAAGCTCGTCGATTTTCTTGCGCCAGTCGGAAATGTCCATAGAAGCCATTAGCTCTAAGCCGTTAGCCATCAGCTCAAGTCATAGACCGAAATTGGGAACATCAGCCCTACAGCGACTCGAATGCAGGAGTCATCGTTCTTGAACTGAAAGCTGAGGGCTGATTGCTGAGAGCTGCTTTATGAATTCTGCCACAGACATCGCTTCTTTGCCGGGATTACGCTCTATTGTTTCGACAATGGCGCTGCCGACCACCGCCGCGTCGGCAAATTCTCCCACTGCCCCGAATTGCTCTGAAGTGGAAATGCCGAAGCCGACTGCGATCGGAAGTTGCGTGTACTTGCGGAGGCGGCGAACCAGCTTCCGTGCGTCTTCAGGCAACTGTTGACGGGCTCCAGTCACTCCAGTGCGCGAGACCGCGTACACAAATCCGCTCGAAGCCTCCGCGATGCGCTTCAACCGCTCCTCTGTGCTGGTGGGCGCCGCGAGAAACACAGTCGCCAAGTCGTTTCGCCGCATCTCATGCAAATAGTCGCCCGCTTCTTCCACCGGCAAATCCGTCAGCAGCGCCCCGTCAACTCCCGCATGGCGCGCGATCTTGCAGAATCTTCCCAATCCCATCCGCAGAATCGGATTCAAATACGAGAAGATGATCAGCCCGGTCGACTGCGCATGCTGGCGCACCTCCGCCGCCAGCTTCAGCACATCGGCCAGCGTTGTGCGGTGCTGCAGGGCCCGTTGGCTGGCGCGCTGGATCACCGGACCGTCAGCCACGGGATCACTGAACGGCACTCCGAGTTCGATCACGTTCGCACCTGCATCAATCGCAGCCAGCACGACATCTCGCGTGGTCGCTAGATCGGGATCACCGCAGGTGACATAGGCTACCAGGGAAGGGCGAGTTTGAAAAGAAAGAGGCATCGTTTCGTAAGTCTGCTATGGGTTGTCAACTTGCAGAGGCATTTGCCGATTTCCAATTTCCAATTACTTCCAACTGACAATTGGCCACTGAAAATCGCGGATCGATCTAGCTGTCCAGTTTCAGGTTCTCCCTCAGGATTCCGATATCTTTATCTCCGCGCCCGGAGACATTCACAATCACGACATCCGACTTCTTCATCTTCGGCGCCCGCTTGATCAGTTCCGCCACGGCGTGTGCCGACTCGAGTGCTGGAATAATGCCCTCGGTCCGAGCCAGCAATGTGCAAGCGTCGAGCGCTTCCGCATCTGATGCTGCAACGTACTCCGCGCGGCCGGAATCATGAAGCGCCGCGTGCTCCGGGCCGATGGAGGGATAGTCCAGGCCGGCTGACACCGAATGCGTGTTCGCTACCTGCCCCGCCGCGTCCTGCAGCAGGTAGGAATAGGTTCCCTGCAACACGCCCGGCGAACCGCCGTGAAAACGCGCAGCATGCTCTCCCAAGCTCTCGCCGCGTCCGCCGGCTTCGACGCCGATGAGCTTCACTCGCTTGTCCTTGATGAACTCGTAGAAGATGCCAATCGAATTCGAGCCCCCGCCGACGCAGGCGATAATCGTGGCGGGCAGCTTGCCTTCGGCTTTGAGGATCTGGGCGCGCGCCTCGCGGCCGATGACTTTGTGAAAATCGCGCACCATAGTCGGATACGGATGAGCGCCCAGCACGCTGCCAAGAAGATAATGCGTGGTGCGCACGTTGGTTACCCAATCCCGCATAGACTCGTTGATCGCATCTTTCAACGTGCGCGAACCCGAGTTCACGCCGCGCACTTCCGCTCCCAGCAGGCGCATACGGAACACGTTCAGTTCTTGGCGGCGCATGTCCTCGGTGCCCATGTAGACAACGCATTCAAAGCCGAGCAGCGCGCAGACGGTGGCCGTCGCGACGCCGTGCTGTCCCGCACCGGTTTCAGCGATGATGCGGCGCTTGCCCATGCGTTCGGCCAACAGTCCTTGTCCCAGACAGTTGTTGATTTTGTGCGCGCCGGTGTGGAGAAGATCTTCGCGCTTGAGATAGATCTTCGCGCCGCGAAGTTTCGCGGTGAGCCGACGCGCGAAAAACAATGGCGTCGGACGGCCGGCGTAAGTTCGCAGAAGTTCGTCAAGACGCTGCTTGAAGCGGAGATCGCGCTTTGCTCTCTCATATTCGCGCTCCAGTTCCTCAAGCGCAGCCATTAGCGTCTCGGGGACGTAACGTCCGCCATAGACGCCGAAGCGGCCGAGACTGGAACTTTTCGCCGAGACCTTCTTCTCTCGAGTCACGGTTGCGGTTGCCATCTTCCTATCCGAGCCTCTCCGCCTGACGAACGGCCGCGACAAACGCCTGGACCTTTTCTGGATCTTTCTTGCCCGGCTTCGATTCGACGCCCGAGGAAACATCCACGCCCCAGGGATGTAAAAGCGCCAACGCCTCCGCGACATTTTCAGGAGTGAGGCCGCCCGCAACAATAGTTGGAATCCTCAAACCCAGCATTTCGACCATTCCTCTTGCCTTCTCCCAATCGAAGCGCCTTCCAGTGCCGCCGGGTTGCGCAGCAGAACTGGAATCAACTAGTAGAGCATGCAATGCGTTGTTCAGTTCGTTGGCGATGAAAAAGCCTCCATCGGACAGTTCTCCGCTTGGAATCACGGAAATGATTTTGGGGCGATGATTCATGTTCTGCCGTGCCTGCAAATACTCGATGAACCCCACAACAGATTGTCCTTGGCTGAGCTGCACCGCTGTCAAGCCAGCTTGCTGCACGGATTCATCAATTCGCTCCGCGGCCTCGTTCACAAAAACGCCGACCTTTTCCACCTGCACCGGTAGGTTCGCCACGATCTCGCCCACAGTCTCTGGATCAACATGCCGGGGGCTCTTCTCATAAAACACAAATCCCAGCGCATCCGCGCCCGCTTCGGCGGCCGTCAGCGCATCCTCGATATTCGTGATCCCGCAAATCTTTACCCAGGTCATGAAACCAGTTCTCCGTCCTCAATTGCCAGTACTCAGTTTGATCGAAGCTCATTTTCTGATCAGCGAATGAGACTCGCGTTCCGTTTCCGCCAGAAGCGCTCTCAGCGCGTCTCCAGGTGATTTCGCATTCATCAACGATTCACCGATCAAAAATGCCTGATACCCGGCCGCACGCAGGCGGGCGATATCTCCTCCGCTGTGGATCCCGCTCTCGGCCACACGCAGCGCACTCGCTGGAATCAAGTCCGACAGCCGAATTGCTGTTTCGAGATCAACCTGGAAGGTTCGCAAATTGCGGTTGTTCACGCCAATCAGGGTGCACCCTGCGTCCACGGCTCGGTGCAATTCCTCTTCATCGTGCACTTCGCACAAAACATCGAGGGTGTACTCGCCGGCGCGGCGGGCGAGCATCTTCAATTCCAGTTCGGACAACGCGGCTACAATCAACAGGACCGCGTCGGCGCCGTTGGCTCGCGCTTCCAGCAACTGGAATTCATCGACAATAAAATCCTTGCGCAGGCAAGGCAGCTTTGTGCTGGCCGATGCGCGCCGCAGGTTCTCCAACGATCCCTGAAAGAATTCCGCGTCGGTAAGCACCGATAAGGCGGTCGCGCCCGCACTCTCGAGTTCTTTCGCCAGGCTCTCGGGATCGAAATCAGGACGAATCAGTCCGCGCGAAGGCGAAGCTCGTTTTAGTTCCGCAATGACGGCTATTCCATTTGCGCTACCCGATTCCAAGCCGTGCCGAAAGCCGCGCGGAACATGGTTTCCAGCCTGCCGCTCGAGTTGGCGCAGATCGGCCGCAGGCTTGGTTTCGGCAACTCTTCGGCGGGTTGCGGCAACTATTTCATCGAGGCTGACGGGCATGACGAGTTGGGACGATTATACGGGAGAGGTATTGGATCATTTGTCATCGGCTGGTCAAAGACACACAAACCCGCAGCCGACTAAATCGGATGCAATCGAGGCCGCGCGAAGGAAGAGAAAAACCGTGGTGCCATCGAAGGGACTCGAACCCCCACACCCTTGCGGGTACATGGACCTGAACCATGCGCGTCTGCCAATTCCGCCACGATGGCAAAAAGTGATTCGGATACAGGGCGACCCTTGCGGGCCACCTTCAGGAGAGAACCACAAATAATATTCTACAGGGGCATGGTTGACTGTCAAACTTGAGATCGCGGACCGGATGGTCGTTTTTTCTCCAGCCTTCTACCGCCTGAACCTTTATCCTTCCAGCTTGGCCGTCATCGTAATATTCGCTTTGAGCACCTTTGACACAGGACAACCGCTCTTAGCGTTATCCGCGGCCTTCTGGAAAGCGGCCTGATCGGCGTTAGGCACACGGCCGACCACATCCAGATGAACCGCAGTGATCGTCCAGCCGGAATCGAGTTTTTCCATGGTGAGTGTGGCCGTGGTCTCGATGCTGGATGCCGTCAGATTGGCGCCGCCCAACTGTCCGGAAAGGGCCATGGAGAAGCACCCAGCGTGTGCCGCCGCGATCAATTCTTCAGGATTCGTGCCGGGAGTGTTCTCGAAGCGTGTACTAAAAGAATAGGGAGTATTGTTTAGCACACCGCTCGATGACGATACCGCGCCCTTGCCATCCTTAAGTCCGCCCTTCCAGACCGCGCTTGCCTTGCGTTGCATTTTTTTCTCCTCAGACTATGAAGTTGCATGCCCAGCCATTGTAGATGGAAGCGAGGGAAGGTGTCAGGTCGTCGAAGATAGCATTTAGCACTTGGCAGTTAGCATTTGGTGCCTGAAGATTGCACCCAAAGATCGAGGACGTTTCGGCAGCTAAATGCTAAGTGCCAAATGCTGATTGCTAAAGGAACCCAAACTTGAGTTTAAGCAACCTTGGAATCTTCGCCAAGTCTGATGGCTTGACTGGCGATGGGCACCTGGGTGCTCCAGCAATCACCTATGATCCGCCAAGCCCCCAGGCGACGCCATGCACGCAGGAAGTTTCCGGCGTCGGCGATGGTTGTGTTTCCCACTTCAATAGAAACGGTATAACGGCCCATTTCAATGGCCATGTCGCCCGAGTAGTCTACGCGCGCGGTCTCAAAGCGCAGATTCTGGTAACCCGCGTCGCCGTACTGCCGCAGCACGCGCTCGATCCCTTTTGGTCCCTGGGACGACTCACGATGCGACAGCATCAACACGCCGTCGGAAACGAATAACGCCGCTACCTGGTCATAGTTGCCAGTGTTGAACGCGGTGCAAAAATCCTGGGTGAGTCCACGAATAGTTGACTCGACATCGAGCAGCGGACTGGATCCAGCGACACTGCTACTGGGGGGCCGGTACATCAAACTACCTCCTGGGGGGAACAGGATGCTTCGTACTTCGAACCTGCATTGTAGCGCAAAATCGGAGTGGAAAAGTGCCAGGCTTTTCTTTGTCGGAATAAGGACTCCCACTTAATGTATTGCGCAGAAGTTCCTGCTGCTTGATTCATGGGGGTATGATGATCTGGGCTAGGTCTCTGCAATTTGCCGAAGTTCTCAACGAGGCGACGTCATGTACTTCGAACAATTTTACCTGGGTTGTTTGGCGCACGCTTCCTACATGTTGGCGTCACTGGGCGAAGCTGTCGTGGTCGATCCGCAGCGAGATGTGGACATGTACCTCAAAGCCGCGGAAGAACACGGAGTGAAGATCCGCCACATCTTTGAAACTCACCTGCACGCCGATTTCGTTTCCGGACACAAAGAGCTTGCGGCACGTACCGGGGCAAAGATTTACATGGGAACCCGTGCCGGGGCGAAGTTCCCCCACATCGATGTGCAAGAGGGCTTCGAATTGCGAGTGGGCAAGGCGCTTCTCAAGGTGCTGGACACGCCGGGACACACGCCCGAAAGCATCTGCCTTGTAATTACCGATGAAGAAAGGTCGCCCAAGCCGTGGGCGGTTCTGACCGGCGACACGCTGTTCCTCGGCGATGTCGGACGGCCTGACCTCTCGAAGACGCACACTCCCGTGGAATTGGCGGGCATGCTCTACGATAGCTTGCATGACAAGCTGCTCGCGCTGGCGGATGAGGTGCTCGTCTATCCAGCGCATGGAGCCGGTTCGCTCTGCGGGCGCAACATGCGCGCCGAGCGGTCCTCCACCATCGGTACCGAGCGGCTCACCAACTACGCGCTGCAGATCAAGAGCAGAGAGGAGTTCGTTCAGCAGTTAACCGCCAACTTGCCCGCGCGTCCAGACTACTTTCTGCAAGATGCGGAAATCAATCGCGAGGGAGCACCCGCGCTCTCCGACCTCCCGGAACTACCCCCGATTTCGGCTCCCGAACTGAAGTCCATGTTGGACGAGGGGGTGGTCGCACTCGACGTTCGCCCTGGCGACGAGTTTGCTAACGGCCACGTGCCCGGCTCGATTAACATTGCTCTGTCAGGACAATTTGCCTCCTGGGCAGGAACGATTCTGGGCTTGTCCGCTCGTCCTGTGTTGATCGCCGATTCTCCCGAACAGTTATCCGAAGCCCGGCTCCGATTGGCGCGAGTGGGTATTGAAGAAGCGCGTGGATATTTGAACGGTAGCGTCGGAGCATGGAAGCAGGCGGGGTTTGTGCTCGCCGAGTTACCCCAGATCACGGTACAAACTGTGCATGATCGTTTGCAAGCGCACGCTTCCCGAGTGCTCGATGTACGCCGCGAACCCGAGTGGCGAGCTGGACACATCGAAGGCGCGGCATGGTGGCCTCTCGACAATTTCAAAGTGTCTCCGCCAGACATCGACCGCGACCTGCCCGTTGCCGTGCACTGCAAGAGCGGATATCGCAGCATGATCGCCTGCAGCCTGCTGCAGCGAGCCGGTTTCCGAAACGTCACAAACGTGATCGGCGGCTTTGATGCCTGGCAGCAGACAAAGTTTCCGGTCCAGAGTGAAACCCCGGTCGAGGCATAAGACGGACGCGGTTGCAAAGGCCCAGACGGTCGATTATCAGCCTCGTAGCTGTCTTGCAGGCGACCATGGAATTCGCTGAGGTGGACCAGAAGTCACTAGCATCAGACTGAACGATAGCCCCGCTTCGCCGACCAGATGGCTGAACAGCACGACTTGCATCCCGCGGGCGCCCGGTCCCATCGCCTCTCGTTGCGAAGTTCCTGGGACCAGACTCTTGATCTAGCCATTCGCTTCTTAACGTGTCGGTTCCGCGAGTGCGGTCGCAAATCTATCCGCTTCCGACGCCATTGTGCCCGGTAACCCCGTTAGCATCGTGAACAATATACGCTCCAGCAGATCCGGGCAATGTGAGGATCTTGGGCCTGCAATAGCTCGCCTGCTGACCAACGGAACCCGTTTGGCTCTTCTCACCCGAAATTGCTCCCGAGCGGGGAAGTCGCAGCCAATTTGCCATATAGCCGGCCATCCGTAGAAGAGCCCCTTCGGTATTTCTATCGGGCGGCGAACGAGAAGTTTGGCGGGCTTCTGTTAGTGTGTTTACGGATCGATTTGATCGAGCAGGCGGTCCAAAGGCTAAGTGTTCAAGAGCTAAGTGCCAAGAGCCAACAGCTGAATGCTTATGATCGGCAATAAACAACCCGTCACGACCACACTGGTTGGAATGAATGTTGCCGTGTTCGCGGTGATGGCGCTGACCGGTATATCGCCGACTGCTCCGAGCAGCGTGCAACTGCTGAAGTGGGGAGCGAACTGGGGACCGCTCTCGCTGAGCGCAGAGCCGTGGCGCATGCTCGCTTCCAACTACATTCATGGTGGGATCATCCACATCGCGCTTAACATGTGGTGCTTGTGGAACCTCGGCTTTCTGGCGGAGCGAGTCTTCGATCCCTGGACGTACGTGCTGACTTACACTTTTTGTGGACTCGCCGGTAGTTTAGCCAGCCTGTGGTGGCATCCGATGGCGGTTGGCGTGGGCGCCTCGGGAGCGATTTTCGGACTGGCGGGAGCCTTGATTGCAGCTCTTTATCTCGGGCACTTGCCGATTTCCAAGCAGGCGATCCAGGGCACGCTGAAAAGCCTACTCACTTTTGCCGGCTATAACTTGTTCTTCGGTGCGGTGGCACAGGGAATCGATAACTCGGCTCACATTGGCGGGTTGCTGGCTGGCTTGGCGCTCGGAGCGGTGTTGGCAAAACATCTTACCGCTGCACCGGAAATCCGAGACGGGTGGCGGCGCGGCGTTTTTGTGGCGGCCGCAGTCGTGCTGTTGGTGGCATTCACGCTGGTGAAGCACGTCAGTGGGAACGTGGCGCCAAGGTAGCCATCCGATCTAAATTCCGCGATTTTCGTGTGGCATGAGAGCATGGCTCCGTTCAACAGCTGTTTCTTTCGGAACCTGCTTCATGGTTGCACGAGCGAGGACGCTCGCGCTACATCGAAAGGGGAGACGTTTTCTACTCCGTTCCTTCTCCTGCGTCGTCATCAGTCACTACCTCTACAGTGTGGCCGCGGACTGCGAAGGTGAACTTTTGATCGGCTTTGGAAACAAAGCTTACGCGGATGGGCGCACGTTGCCAGCCGGGCGGGGCGCACTCGGAGTCGGATGCCTGGTCGCCGGCGGCTTCTCCCAGGGGCTTTTTCAGGATCGGCTTGCGGCGGCCAAGCTGCGCCACCACTGCGTAGAGTTTGCGGCCATCGTCCGAGACTCCGCAATAGGCAACGTAGTCGCGGTACCAACTGGCTGAGGAGGAGTCTGGATCAAACTCGGGCAGGCTGGCTTGCGAGATGTGTCCGCTCACGCGGTCGATCACGAGCCATCCGCCACGTTGCCAAGTCCAGCGAGGGGTCGAGGCGGTTTCCTGGGGCAAAGTATCGTTCACTCGAATAACGCGGCGCACTACGAACAGGCGATCGGTTACGTCGTGAGAAATTCCGAAAGTAAATTCTTTCAAGCGGCCATCCACATACACGGGCCTGACTTTCAAGTCGTCTGACCGGCTTTCATCGGGAGCAGTGGACGATTTGACCGCGGTCCACTTACCGAAAGTGACGACGTGTGGCTTGGAGGCGGCCAGAGCCGTCCCCACAACCAGGACAAAACAGAGAGCGACACGGAAAGGAAGGCCCATGCAGCGAGGCTAAGCACCGGCTGGCTGCTTAGGCAAGGTCAGATCGCACATTCTGCGTCGGGGTTTCCCTAATCGGGACGGGAGTCGCGCGGTGCTAAACCCTGACGGAGGATATTGGTATGTTCAAAAGTTGGCCAGGTATTTGCAGAGACAACAAGGCGGAGTCTGTTGCCTGCGGCCAAATCCGTTACAATGAGAGAGCGTGTAGTCAACCGTAGGCATGAGCCTTCCCCATAAATTCCGGACAACTCCTTCCACTCGTTCTCCGTCCTACAAGGAGATGGGGGAGTTTTCCACGCGTCGCGCTCCACGTGTGCTGGTGGTTGATGACAATCCGGATACGATGGTACTGATGCGCGAGTTGCTGTCCACCCGAGGGTATGAGGTGGTTGCGGTTTCGGACGCGGTTCAGGCTGACAGCGAGATTCGGCGCGAACTTCCTGACCTGATTCTTTCCGATGTGATCATGCCCGGCAAGTCGGGTTACGAGCTGTGCCGCGAAGTCAAGGAAAACCCGGCCACCCGGCTGATTCCGTTCGTGCTGATTACGGGGCTGAGCGAGCGCGAGGACAGGCTGCGGGGAATCGAGGCGGGCGCCGATGACTTTCTTAACAAGCCTATTTTTTCGGAAGAGTTGTTTGCCCGGGTCAAGTCGCTGCTCAAACTCAAGGAGTTCACGGACGAACTGGAAACTGCCGAGTCGGTGCTCTGCACTCTGGGCCTAAGCGTGGAGAGCCGCGATCCCTATACCGAGGGTCATTGTGAACGCCTGGCGGAGAACGCGAGCAACCTGGGGCGGCATCTCGGCCTGAATGAAGAATCGATAGTGGCGTTGCGGCGCGGCGGTTACCTGCACGACCTGGGGAAAATAGCGGTTCCCGATGACATTCTGAAGAAGGGTACGAATCTGACCGACGAAGAATGGGCCATCATGAAGCAGCATCCTCTGACCGGGGAAAACATCTGCCGGCCATTAAGGTCGCTGCGGCTCGTGCTCCCCATTATCCGCAATCATCATGAGCACTCGGACGGCAGCGGCTATCCGGATGGATTGCAGAAGGCCGAAATACCCCTGCTTCCACGGGTGTTGCAGGTGGTGGATGTTTATGATGCCCTTGTTACCGCGCGACCCTACAAACCTGCGTTAGGTCATGAGCGTGCTGCTTTCACAATGCGCCAGGAAGCTCGCGGCGGTCTGTGGGACGAAGAGCTGGTGGCGGAGTTCCTTTCCATGCTGGAGAAGCAGCGGCAAGTGGCGTAAGAAGCTTCTAGCTCTCAGCTCAGTCTTTCCACTTTCTTGATTCCACAAGTTTGACTCGGAGGCGGCAATCCTTGAGACTAGCGTCTTCTAGCTGAAAGCTGATGGTTGAGAGCTGGACTTGGAACCAGTTACATACAGCATAATCCTCCCGGCTTACAACGAGAGCGCGCGCATCGCGGGCACGCTGGACAGGATCCTTGCTCACGCCACGCAGTGCGGTTGGAAAGCTGAAGTCATCGTGGTGAATGACGGATCGACTGACGATACGGCGGAGATAGTTCGCCAGTGTGCAGGGGAGCATCCTGTACTGCGCTTGCTGGAGAATCCTGGGAACCGGGGTAAGGGGTATAGCGTGCGCAATGGGATATTGCGCGCGCGGGGAGACATTTTGCTGTTCAGCGATGCCGACCTTTCCTCGCCGATTGAGGAGGCTGACAAGCTGTTTGCTGCAATTGTGGAGGGCGCGGATATCGCCATCGGGTCGCGCTGGCTGGATCGCCGATTGCAGATTCGGAGGCAGCCGCTGCATCGCCGGCTCTTCGGACGAATCTTCAACCTGGCGTTGCGCGCCATACTGGGCTTGCAGTTCAAGGACACACAGTGCGGTTTTAAAGCTTTCACCCGGCAGAGCGCGCAAACCATTTTTCCATTGCAGAAAATCGAGCGCTGGGGATTCGATCCGGAGCTGCTCTATCTGGCTAAGAAGTTCGGGTTCGCCGTCCGCGAGGTCCCCGTCTCATGGTCGCATCGCGAAGGAACGCGCATCCATCCGCTGCGCGACGGCATTCGCATGTTCGGTGAGTTGCTGAGGATCCGCTGGTACGCGCTGAAGGGAAACTACGCCCCCTCGGCGGCCGTTTCCGAGCCGCTCTAGACCGGAGAAACAATTTTGTGACTAGAGCACCAGGCGGCATGAACCGCGGTTTTGGCTTCAGGCAGTGAGGAATCTGCAGTTTCGGCGAAACGAAACGCAGATTCCTCTTGGACAGATGCCGCTCGGAATCACAGATCGCACAAGCATCCTGCGCAGAAGTCAGCACCGCCATACAGGTGCCTTGCGTTTCAGTGCTGGGGAGCGACGCCGAGCTGTGCGAACGTGATGATGTGCCCGGCCGGGTCTTTGATGCCAATTTCTTTCGCGCCGTAGAACGTCGTACGGACGGGCATGACAACCTCAGTTCCCTTCACTGCGGTGATGATCTCGTCGAGGTTTTCCACCTCGACGTATAGGAATGACGGGCCTTTGCGGACCTCCGGCCGCACGCTTGCGACATCTTTCTCGGCGCTGGCGTAGGTTTGATACATCAGCTCGACCCCTCCTTTTTGCAGGATTGCGAAAGCGAGTTTGTTGCCGTCCGGCACGTCGATGGTCTTCTCGAACCCCAGCCGTTCCACCCAGAACTTCAGGCAAGGCTCGATCTCTTCCGCGAACAGTATGGGTGTGATCTTTTTTACGGTCATGAGTTTCCCCTTTTCCTCTGCGGTAAGTCGCCCTAAGGGCGCACTGACGAACAATGTAAGAATCAACAGCGTGGGAGTTACGATCCGCATTGCCAATTTTCTCCTTGTAAAGCGTACTAGTCTTGATTAGACTAGCGTAGTCTACAAATTCACAAAACGCGTGTCAAGGAGAATTTTCATGCCAGTCGAAGAACGCGAACTAAGAGACCTGGTTTCCATTGGCCCGGCCATGCTGCGTGATTTCGATCTGCTCGGCATTGCCAGCGTGGCGCAGCTCTCGAAGCGGAACCCAGAAAAACTTTATGAGAAGCTTTGCCAAATTACAGGGCAGCCGCAGGACATCTGCTGCCTGGATGTTTTTCGGGCGGCGGTAGCGCAGGCACGGAACCCGCTATTGCCGCTCGAACAGCGCCAATGGTGGTATTGGAGTCGCAGGCGAAAGGCGCGCGATGGCGGCCGCTGAGAAGCGCGGTTTGACGACCCCGGACCTGGTCCTTCTGAGCCTGCTCGCCGAGCGTCCCATGCACGGCTACGAGGCGAATCTAGAGCTTGAACGCCGCCAGGTGCGGGATTGGGCCGGCATCTCGCGGCCGCAAGTTTATTACTCGCTCGACAAGTTGGCTCGCTTGGGACTGATCCGGAGTGCGGAGAGCGATGAGCCCATGGCGGGGCCAGAGCGACGGGTGTTTGTGACTGCGGCAAAGGGCCGTGCGGCGCTGGCGGACGCTTTGGAGCGGGAGGACTGGACCACGCAACGCGAGCGGCCGCCCTTCCTCACTTGGATTGCGCTGTCGTGGCAGGCACGGCCCGGCGTCTTTCAACGGCAACTTGAGCGGCGGCGGGAATTTCTGGACAAAGAGCTGGCTCGGGAAGAGGCGACGTTACGCGCGATTCGAAAGGAGGTGGGCCACCGTTTCCACGAGGCTATTTGGATGGTCAGCCTCACGATTCAACAGTTCCGGGTCGAGCTGAGGTGGCTGCGCAAGCTTTCTCGGGAAATCCATAATCGCGCCGGGGCCCGGCATGCGGCGTATGTTGGGAAAGAAAAAGACTGATGCGGCTGGATTGAGAGCAGAAGAATCTGCTGCTCCATCCAAAGGCACCGCGGAGCTTCGCTCCGCCTGAACGGGCGAGTCGCCCGTCCCCACACAAGCAAAACGAGGATTTACAGCCGTTCTTTGCGGTGCAACAGGAATGCTCCGAGGGCACCTCCCAGGCTGGAGAAGATCAGGAAGGCTAGGAGTGTCATGATGAGGGTAAGGATCATGATGAAGGTGAAGCCCGCGGGGGTGTTGAACAGCTCAAGGACCTGTGGCATGTGCGGGTCGGAGCTGCGGGCGGCGTACTGTTGAATGTAGTTTAGAAGGGCATCGTGGATTTGTTTTCCGGAGCGGAAGGTCGTCCACAGCGCGAGAATCGCGGCGAGAGCGGCGAATCCTAACCCGCCGGTGAGTGCGCCCAGGCGTGCTCCCATGCCGGCAGTGAGATGAGCCGTGGGACAACGCCGGCGGTAGAGCACCACCGAGAGAAACCCTGCCGCAAGCATCCCCAATCCGGCAGGCATGCCGAGGAAGATCAGGAAAATCGCCGCCAGCAGTGCAATTCCGGCGGAGGGCAAAGCATGGGGCCATTCGAGAGCGGACGTCAGCGGCGGGGCGTGGGATGTGTACTGCTCGATTGCGACTTCCGGCGTCGCTCCTGCGGGCGCGAGCGGTTCGGGTCCGGCGACTCGAATCTGCGGGGCATTACATCGGGGGCAGAACGGAGTGCCGTCCTCGACGCTTGCGCCACATTTATAACAAGGATGTTCCACTGAATTTCAAGGTACAGCAGGGGCGTGCGACGCGCAAGAAAGGACGGTCCCCGCAGCATGGCCGGCGGGCGAGGACGCCCGTCGCTCCATTAAGATTTCCGAAATCGTCAGATATCGCCTTGTTTGCCGCGCGTGTGTACGTAGACCAGAGCGAAGGTGGACCCGTTGCCCTTCTCGGACGGTTCGACGGACACCAGATGCTGATTCTCTTGCGTACCCACTTTCAGTTCGACGACGTTGCCGGTGTTGTCGCCGTCGCATTTGACGTCCTTGGACCCGTTGGAATCATTCTTGCCGCCGTTCACGTGAACATCCCCACCGTGCTCGCCGGTGTGGCACTCGATCACCTTGCCGAATTTCTTCAACTTGTCCCGATAGTAAGCGATGAGCTTGTTGGGTGAATCGTCAGAATCGTAGTTGACGACTACCAGCTTCATGCCGAATGCCGCGGTGAAAATGGCGAGGTTGGCGCTGTTCTTATCGTGCTCGTCGTGCTTGAGGCGTGCGCCGGGGTAGAGGGGCAATCCGATGTCGCGGATGTCGGCGTCATTGCCCACGTGCAGATCACCGGCTGAACTGCGGATGTCGAGATGCTTGTCCTGGTTCCCGTTGTCAGTCTGCTGCGCTCGGGCAAGCAACGCAGGCATACTCAACAGCATGGCGAATGCGGCTGCCAAAGCCAGTCGCGGAACCAGCCGGTAGAAAATCGCTTTTGCCGATCGAGACATCATTTCCTCCTAGATATCGCCTTCCTTACCGCGGACGCGCAACCAGACGATGGCGAAGTCCGAACCCTTGCCTTGGGGATCAACGGACACGATGTGCTGGTTGTCGTCGGTGCCGACCTTGAGCTCAACCGTCTTGCCGCTGACGTCATCGTCGCACTTGAGCTTGCTGTCGACGACATAACCCTTCTTGCCTCCAATTACGGGGACGTCGTCGTCTATCTTGAAACCGCTGCTGTGGCATTGCAGCACATTGCCGTACTTTTTCAGCCGGTCCTGGTAGTAAGCGATGATCTTGGCGGGCGGATCGTCGGACTCGTACTCGAGCGCGACCACTTTAAAGCCAAAGCCGAACGTGGAAATGTTGACGTTGGCACTCTTCTTGTCGCCGTCATCGGTTTTTAGTTTCGGCCTCGCGCCAGGATAGACCGGGAGGCCGGTGTCGCGGACGTCTGCATTCTCGTCAACGTGGATGCCACCGACTGGAGTGTTGATATCAACTTTGCTGGCGCCATCGTCGCCGTGATCTTTCACGCTGACGCTGCATGCGGGCAAGAGCGCGAGGGCGGCCAGTATCACCGTAATCGCGAGGCACGAGTTAATTGCCGGTGGCTTTGGAATGCACATGTCGAGAACCTCCTTGCGCAATTTGCGCGGGACGCTCGATCCCGGCGCCGCGCTGCGCGATATTCGGGATGCTCACCGGTAGATGTCCCCGGATCGCAATCTCGCCGAACAACGCTTTCACCACACCGACTTCCGAGACGGTAGCGTTGGAAAAGGTACAAAGATAATTTTGGACTGCCGGGAAGTCCTGGGCCAGGTACGGATTTCCCATGGCGAGCACGGCTGTTTTCTCGGCGGCGTGATCCAGCACCTTCTGTAATAGAGCACCGCTCGCGTCAGACAGGCCTACCGAGTTGGTCAAACCGTCTGCGCCTTTCATCACTTTCCCCGCCACGGGGACTTCGTACACGGCGGCAATCACGAACCGCGCGTTGTCCACGGCTTTCAATACATCGTCGGCCATCACCGCTACGACGCGGGAATCCACATAAATCACGTGGGCATCCGGCACGCGCTCGCGGATATGGCGCTCTAACGTGCGTCCGGCTTCGGTGCGCATGTCGTCGGAAAAGATTATCGCCACCATGCTGTCGCGCACTTCTTCCACTCTCTGATACGGAAGACCGGGCGCAACGGTTCCAGATGGTTTCAGCGGCAGGAGCTTGCCATTGTCGCGGACCAGGGTAATGGCGTCGTCAGCGATTTGCTGGCCGAGGGCCAGGTTCTCGGGCTTGCCGATCAGGGTGGAGAGCGCCTCGACATTCACCAAGCGCGTCTTGTGAAGGGTCAGTGCGGCCTTTGCTTTCAATATCTTGAGCACGGAGGCATCGAGCTGCGCCGGGGGAATCTCGCCACTGCGCACGGCCTCGATCATGGCCCGATACGATGCGTCCAGGTCGGCGGGGATGAGGAGCAAGTCGTTGCCCGCCTTGAAAGCGTCGACCGCAGCACGGCCAATGTGTGCGCCATAAAGGCGAGTGAGGCCGGCCATATCGAGAGCATCGGTCACGACGATTCCTTTGAAACCGAGCTGGTTCTTAAGCAGGCCAGTCACGATCGCGGGCGAAGTCGTGGCCACATGGTTCGGATCGGAGTCGAGCGCGGGGACGGAAACGTGGGCCACCATAACGGAGTCCACTCCAGCTTCGATGGCTTTCCGAAACGGTGGAAGTTCTACGGAGTTAAGCCGGGCCATGTCGGCGGTCACTTGCGCCACACCTAGATGAGAGTCGGTTGCGGTGTCGCCGTGGCCGGGGAAGTGCTTGACCGTGGTCATCATTCCATTGGCGCGTGCGGCACTGATGTAAGCGGCAACCAGGTCTCCGACCTCTTGCGGATCTTCGCTAAACGAACGCGTATTGATAATCGGGTTCGCGGGATTGGAATTGACGTCGGCATCGGGAAAGAAATTCCAATGCACGCCGATGGCGCGAGCCTCCTGTGCGGTGATCCGGCCGAAGGCCTCGGCGTAATCGAGTTTGCCCGCCGCTCCGAATGCCATGGCATGGGGGAATTCGGTGGCGCCATGCAGGCGCATGGTGACTCCGCGCTCGAAATCAGCCGCAATCAGCAGCGGCAGCTTTGAATCCTGTTGCAGGCGGTTGAGCAGTTCAGCGGCTTCGTAGGGCTGGTTACGGTAGAGGAAAGGGGGATCCCAGCGTACGGTCATGGCGAATCCGCCGAGATGGTATTTGCCGATGCTGTCACGAAGCCGCAGATACTCGGAATCTTTGACGTTCAGAAACTCAGCCCGCACCCAAACCATGAAAAGTTGGCCGACTTTTTCCTCCGTCGAGAGCTTGTGCAGAGTTTTCTCCGCCCATTTCTCACCTTCGCGGTCGAGATGAATAGGACCTGGTTGCTGGTATCTTTCTTTGCCGAAAGAAAAGCAGACGAGAGCACAGAGGACCACGAAGAGCAAGCCAATCTGTCGAAGCATAAGCAGACGATAGCATGGGATTGGGCTTCGGGTCTCACGTGTAAGTCCGAGTTTTCACGTCGGAGCCATCGGTGGCTGGGTATCCCGTTTAGCCCGACCGATATACTTGAACTCGCTATGGCTGTGATCGTCTCAATGCTCCGTGGCGTTAACGTTGGGGGCCACAACAAGATCAAGATGGAGGTCCTCCGGGCGCTATACGAATCGCTGAAACTGCGAGACCCGCAATCCTATATACAGAGTGGCAACGTCGTCTTCCGGACCAAAGAGCGCGACCTCGCTAAGCTCACGCGGAGGATCGAGAATGGGATCGAGCGGAGCTTCGGTTTTCGCCCCGCCGTCATCCTCCGCACTTCTTCCGAACTCCGAGACGTGATTGCAAGAAATCCGTTCGCCACCCGGCGCGGCATCGATCCCAGAAACTTTCTGGTTACCTTTCTCTCCAACGATCCTAGTGCGGAAGCTCGGGACCAGGTTCTCAAGATCAAGACGGACCCCGAGGAATTGCGGATTGACGGTCGCGAGGTGTACATCTATTTTCCCAACGGCATGGCGCGTCCAAAACTGTCGTGGGCCACCATTGCGAAGACTTTGGGGACGTCCGGAACCGGCAGAAACTGGGACAGCGTCACCAAGTTGCTCGAGATCGCGGAGAGGCTGGAAGCATCCGAGTAAGCCGGGGTAGAGACGTAGCTAGCTACGTCTCTGCAGCCAACGCCACCGCACTTTGCTGGATGGCTGGATCGTCCCCGAAACCCTCAAGCCACACTACCTCCGGCTCTCGCCGGAACCAGGTCATCTGGCGTTTGGCGTAGTTTCGATGGGCCTGCTGCGACGCTTGCAGCGCAGCCTTATCATCGATTTCACCTTGGAGCAGTTGCACCGCCTGCTTATATCCCAGTGAGGCCAGGGCGCGCGTCTCCACGCCATATTTTGCAAGCAGGCGTTTGGTTTCTTCCACCAGGCCGGACTCGAACATGCGCTCCGCGCGCTGGTTGATCCGGGCATAGAGCGCATCGCGGCCGGGGTTCAGGCCCAGACGCAAGATCCGGAAGCCGGTCAATGGATCGCGGCCTTGCTTCCACATCTCGGTCATTTTCTGCCGCGAGGCCAGGCAGACTTCAATGGCGCGGATGAGCTTGGGAACATCATTCGCATGGATCTTGGCGGCGGCATCGGGATCGAGACGGCGCAACACCCGGTACAGGTAGCCCACGCCATTCTGTTCTATGCGCTGACGAAGCCTTTCGCGCAGTTCTTCCGAACGCTGAGGACCGGGGAAGAGGCCGTCCAGCAGGGCGCGGAGGTAGAGTCCGGTACCTCCAACCACAATCGGCAGGTTTTTCCGGGACTTGATTTCGGCGAGAGCCTGTCTTGCGAAGCGCGCATACTCGCCGGCGGTGATGTAGCCAGTAGGGTCCACAAGATCGAGCAGGTGATGTGGGGCACGCGCACGCTCGGCAGCACTTGGTTTCGCGGTACCGATTTCGAATTCGCGATACATGGCGACCGAATCGCAATTCACCACTTCGCCATGAAAGCGCTCCGCCAATGCCAGGGAAAGCGAGGTCTTCCCGCTCGCCGTCGGACCTAACACCACAACCAGGAGCGGATCGAGAACCACGATCAGCGCGCGCTCCAGGCAATGTGATGCCAGTAGCGGACGAGGGTCAGGATCAGGATGAGCGCCGCGATCACCAGCAGGCCAGTCGCTTCCAAGGTATAGATTTGCGGTGTGTGGTGATGCTCGGATGACGCCTGTTCCGGCGGATGGGTATCCGGCTGCCGTTTTGGACGCGACGCAGGCACAGCAACATTGTAGCGCCGGAAGGCGATGTCGCATCCCCAAAGATTTTGGCGCGCCTTGCGGACTTTCAGGGAACCGTGGTGACCAACCATTCGTATCACCGTCTAACGCCGTGGTGGGAGTGTGTCCACTCGGCCTCAGGAGAAGATCTATGAAACGCTTGTCCTTCTTGGTCGCATTGGGTGTTTGCCTGGCTGTTGCTCCATTCGCCCGCGCGGATGAGTGGTCCAAAAGCTACACAATTACGGGAAAGCCCGACCTCCGCGTGGAAACTTCCGACGCCAACATCCATGTGGATACGTGGGAGCAGAAAACCATTGAAGCTCACGTGACTTCCGAGCATTACAAGATTGGCGAACATGGTCTCAGGATCGAGGAACACCAGTCAGGGGATTCAGTCAACCTGGAGATTCACTTCCCGTACGCTCATTTAAGCTTCGGTGTGCACAGCCCCCGGGTTGATGTTGAGATCCATATGCCGCGGGAAGGACGAGTCAATCTCCATACCGGGGACGGTTCGATCCGGCTGGCGAATTTCAAAGGTGAAATGAACCTGCAGACCGGCGACGGCCATCAGGATATTGACTCAGTTGATGGGATATTGCGGGCGCGCGCGGGAGATGGCCACATCACGGCCGCCGGACGATTCGATGTGCTTGAACTCGGCACCGGAGACGGCCGCATTGAGGCTCGGGCACTTTCGGGCTCGGCTGTGACTTCAAGCTGGACCCTGCATACCGGGGACGGAAGCGTTACCCTGGAACTACCTGCTAACTTTGCCGCCGATATAGACCTGCATACCAGCGACGGGCACATCGAAGCCGACATTCCAGTGGCCGTCGAAGGACGTCTCAGCGAGAAAAACATTCATGGAAAGATCAACGGCGGCGGGAAGTTGATCACGGTTCATACGGGAGATGGTTCGATCCGGCTGCGGAAGTCGTGAGGCAGCTTTTAGCTAACAGCTGTCAGCCCTCAGCTAGTTGACGTTCAGCACGCGATTGCTGCACGCTAGATCATTCGTCCGGCTGTAGCTGGTCTCAGGATGCCGCCGGAAGACTACCGATTCCCCACGAAGGAAACTGAATGCATCGTAATACGTCCGCTCTGATCTTCCTTGTCTTGGTGTTTCTTGCCACGATAGCTGTTGGCTCCATCGTGTCGGCTCAAACTACTTCAGCCAAGGCCCAGCCCGTGCTCGACATCACGTCCATGGACACGAGTGTGGATCCGTGTGCGGATTTTTTTGCCTACTCTTGCGGCGCATGGATCAAGAAAAACCCGATACCGCCCGATCAAACCTCGTGGAGCGTTTACTCCAAGCTGGAGGATGACAACAAGGCCATCTTGCGCGAGATCCTGAAAGGCGCCGCCATGCCTGCGACGGATCGCGATGCCGTGAAGCAGAAGATCGGCGACTACTACGCCGCCTGCATGGATGAGAAGGCGATCAACGCCGCTGCAATCAAGCCATTGCAGCCGGTTCTGGACCAGATTCAGCAAATGTATTCCAAGCGGGACATCGCAGACATCGCCGCGACCCTGAGTTCCGACGACGTGCTGTTCCGTTTTCGCTCGGATCAGGACTATAAGGACTCAACTCAGGTGATCGCCGAGTTGGACCAGGGCGGGCTCGGGCTTCCGGACCGCGATTATTATCTCAAGACCGATGCCAAGTCCGTGGAACTCCGCAAGGCCTATGTGGCCCATTTGCAGAAGATGTTCGAATTGCTTGGCGACAAGCACGCCGCGGCCGCGGTCGAAGCCCAGACGGTCATGCGCATTGAAACTGCACTGGCCAAAGGGTCGCTCACCCGTGTGGAACGGCGCGACCCTCAGAAGCTGTATCACAAGATGACCACTCGGCAATTGGGCGCGCTCAGCCCCTCGTTTCAGTGGAAGACTTACTTCGCCAAAGTGGGTCTGCCCTCGGTGGAAGCGCTCAATGTGGAAACTCCGGAATTCTTCAACACGCTGAACACGGAACTCAAGAACGAAGCCTTGGCAAGCTGGAAAACTTATTTGCGCTGGCATCTTGTTAATGCGAACGCCCCTTTTCTGTCGTCCGATTTCGTGAATGCGGACTTTGATTTCTATGGTAAGACCTTGCAGGGAGCGCAGGAACTCGAGCCGCGATGGAAGCGCTGCGTTGGCTATGTGGACAACGATCTCGGTGAGAGTCTGGGGCAAGCGTACGTGGAGCGAACCTTCAGTCCAGACGCTAAGCAGCGCGCTCAGAAGATGGTGAAGGAGATCGAAGATGCCATGGGTCGTGACATCGATTCGCTCCCCTGGATGACGCCCACCACGAAACAGCACGCACTGGAAAAACTGCATTCCGCGGCCAACAAGATCGGCTATCCCGACAAGTGGCGGGACTACGGCGCGCTCACTATCGCTCGCGATGATGAAATGGGCAATGTAGTTCGCGCCCGCGAGTTCGAATTTCACCGTCAACTGTCCAAGATCGGCAAGCCGGTGGATCGGGGCGAATGGCAGATGACTCCGCCCACGGTAAACGCGTATTACGATCCGCAAATGAACGACATAAATTTTCCCGCCGGCGTTCTGCAGCCGCCGTTGTTCGATGCCAATTCCGATGCTGCTCCCAACTTCGGCGATACCGGCGGCACCATCGGCCATGAACTCACGCACGGCTTCGACGATGAAGGCCGCCAATTCGATGCGCACGGCAACCTGCGCGACTGGTGGACTCCGGAAGATGCCAAAGCGTTTGAGCAGCGTGCCAGTTGCATCTCGGATCAGTATTCGCAGTACGTAATTTTGGATGACATCAAGATCAACGGAAAGCTGACCCTCGGCGAAGATGTCGCCGATCTGGGAGGAGTGATCCTGGCATACATGGCGTGGCAGGAGGATACGAAAGGCCAGACGCTGGAGCCGATCGAAGGATTCGCCCCAGAGCAGCGTTTTTTCATTGCTTACGGCCAGAGCTGGTGTGCCAGCACGCGCGATGAAACCAAGCGCCTGCGCGCTACCGTCGACCCGCATTCTCCGGACAAATACCGCGCCAATGGCGTGGTCTCGAACATGCCGGAATTTCAGGAGGCGTTTCACTGCAAGGCGAGTTCACCCATGGTGAGGGAGAATCGTTGTCGGGTGTGGTAGGAAAAGCGAGCTACTGCAGATCCGCTTTGTCTGGGTTGTAGTAGAAGGCGAATCGCAATCCGAGATACTGACCACCGAATTCGTTCGGCAAGGGTGGGAACGGATTGGAAGCCGTGATGCCGCCCCAGGCACCGCGGTCGAGTGCCACATCGCCCGAGGTCGAGATCAATTTCATTCCAGCGACTGTGCCATTCTTGAGAATGGCAAATTCGATTGTAACTTTCCCCTTCTTCATGATGGGCGCGCGCGCTGACTCTGGAATCAGGTTGTACCAGTTCACACGAACATCGTGCAGCACGCGTTGCAGATAGGGGCCGAAATCCACGCCCATGGTGTCCGAGAGGACCTCGAGAGGTCCCATCGCGGCCGTCGGTTTTCTGCCTAAGCCGAGTCCATAGTCTCCGCTGTCACCGCCGTACCCGCCACGATTCGCGGCGGCGGCACGGGCTGCCTGTTCGATGGCCGAACCGGCGGACATGGCGCTGTTGCCAAAAGCGGCCTTGGCGGTTTCAGCGGGCTGAGTCTGAAGTTTCGCAACGACAGGAGGAGCGGGCGGGGGTGGCGCGGACGGCTGGGGCGCAGGGTTCTGGGCTGCGGCGGGAGCAGGAGGCGCGGGTTGTGCGGCCTCTGGGCCGCTTGCACCCGGCCTGCCGGGGCGTGAGGCGTCGAGAATCTTCTTGAGTTCCTGACGGTCTAACTGAGGCGCGTGCGAAGTGGCGATGCGGTCCTTATCGGAAATAATGTTTGTGTCTGGACGCTTACTCACCTTCTGTTCATCAGGAGGCAGCTCCAGAAAGGTAGTATCCTTCTGGTTCGACAGCGCGGGGCTCACCGCGACTACGGTTTGTCTGGGCAGGAATCCTGCTAACTTCTGCGAGTTCCACAGGAGAAAGACAACAATCAAGTGCACGACTACCGAAATCCAGAAAGCTTCGCGCCTGCGCGCCTGCGCGAGATCATCCTGAAGCTTGATCAGCAGAGCGGGCGCCTCAACTATTTCGCGGTAAGCCGACTCCCAGTAACGCGCATCGTACAAATCTCCGCTCTCGGGACGCCGCGGCGGCGGCGCGGGATTGGCTGGCGGGATTTGCGTAGTTGGCATCGAACAACCACCTGATGGTTAGAGACGAGCAGCGAGACATTAGTTGCAAGGACAGAAAATCCTCCGCATGCCTGACTGCTTCAAATCTGCCTTCACGAACGCTGGCGTTTGCGGTTCCAGTGTCTCCATTTTCGCACCTTTCGCGCGAATCCGCGACGGTCTGGAAGTATAAGTAGTTAGGATTTGCATCCAGATGGTCAATCGCCCATTTTCCGTTTACAAAACTTGACACTGGGGGAAGGCAAATCAGGCGTGCAGGCGCTCCAAATCAATCTTTCTTCCGTGCTCGCTGATCGAGGCGACGATGTCGAGGGCCACAGCCAAAGCGCGGCGTCCGTCTTCCAGAGTAACCGTGGGCCGGGAACGCCCCTGCACCGACTCCAGGAAAGATTTCAGTTCCGCGTGCAGAGGCTCTTCTCCCGTGGTCGGAGGTTTTGCCACCTGGATTTGTGGATTCACCGAAGGAGTTCCCGAGGCATCACCCTGACCGACACTGAACACCAGCACATCCTGCCGCCCGTAATCCAGAGATACGTACTGCTTTGGTTGAAAAAAGCGCAGCTTGCGGACGCGCTCGGTCGAGACCCGGCTGGCGGTAAAGTTGGCTACGCAGCCGGAGTCGAATTCGAGCCGTACGTTCGCAATGTCCACCTTGCCGGAAAGAATGGGCAAACCAACGGCGCGGATTTCCTTGACCGGCGAATTCACGAATGAGAGCACAATGTCTAGATCGTGAATCATCAGGTCGAGCACGACATCCACGTCCAGAGAGCGCGGCGTGAATACGCTGAGGCGATGCACTTCAAAAAACATGGGGCGGGTGATCAGGGGAAGGGTGGCGCGGACTGCGGGATTGAAGCGCTCCAAGTGTCCGGCCTGAGCGATGCGAGCGAGTCTCTGCGCCACGCGGATGAGTTCATCGGCTTCTGCGAGAGAAGTGGCCAGCGGTTTTTCGATCAGCACATCGACGCCGGCATCCATCAACTGCCGAGCGACGTTGAGGTGATGGACGGTGGGCACGGCGACCGAGGCAGCCTGGACTTCGCTGTGCGTCGTGGTGAGTTGCATGATTGAACTAAAACTGCGGCAGTCGAATTCGCGCGCCACTGCGTCAGCCCGCGCCGTATCCGGGTCCACTACACCGACCAATCTTACGGGAATGCCCTCCTGGGCAAGCTGGTGATAAACGCGAGCGTGGTTGCGGCCAAACGTGCCCACGCCAATCACGGCGACGTTGGTGAAGTAGTCAGTCAGTTCACAGTTCTCAGTTGGCAGGTTGCCGGAGGACCTGTTGATTTAATCACAAAGACTGCCAGATCAGTCATCAAGTGACGCGAACGGTCAATGGTGCGTTCCGAAACCGGATCATCGAGTCCGCGCCTTTCTCAGCAACGCGATCTGGCCCGCGTGGTAGAGTTCGTGCTGCACGATTCCACTGAACATGTAGAAGAAGTTGTGGTAGCTTTCGGTCTTGCCTGGGACTTGCTCCTGCAATCGCGAATCGGGGAAAGCAGCAACCGCCTTCACCAGTTCGTTATGACTATGCTTCGCGTGCTCGATCGCCTTGCGCCACGCCGCTTCGCTGGTGTCCTTTAGGGGCGGAAAGTTCTGCTCATCGTTCAGTTCTAGCGCATCGCCCCCGGTGCGCCTGAGAACGGCATCGTCCCAGGCAGCGATGTGCAGAACGAGTTCCCAGATGCTGTGTGCGTTCTTTATCGGATGGGCCGCTGCGATCTTGGCATCGACGCCATCGAGGAGTTCGACGACGGAGTCGCCATGCCAGGCGTCTCCATCAAAGGCGCGGCGGATTTGGTCGGCGAGACGGGCGGTTTCGGACATGCAGTATTTCTCCGGTCAGTCAGCTTCCGAAAGAGGAGTATACCTTAATACACGGTATCCATGTATAATCAAACCTGGTGATTCTCTCGTTCGGGGACAAAACGACAGAGGATGTTTACAACGGGCGGGACACCAAGGCAGCTCGGAGAATTTCGAGGAGCTTATGGGAGAGAATCCAGCTCAAACTGGACTTGGTGAACGCCACCGTGTCGCTTCAAGACCTGCGAAGTCCACCGGCAAACCGTCTGGAAAGACTGCGAGGCGATCTATATGGTTTTCACAGTATCCGAGTGAATCAGCAGTACCGGCTTGTTTTCCGCTTCGAAGAGGGCAACTGCCGGAATGTCCGGTGCACTGATTATCACTGACAAAAAGGAGAGTTATGCTGCCACTCCATAGGGTTTCAACGCATCCTGGGCAGGTCTTGTTGAAGGAATTCCTCGAACCGCTGGGACTAACTCAGGTGAAACTGGCGAAGGCAATAAACATTCCTCAAAATCGCGTCAATGAGCTAATTCGAGGCAAGCGAGGGATTACTCCGGAAACCGCTCTGCTTCTGGCGGAGTATTTTAAAAACTCGGCGGAGTTCTGGATGAACCTGCAAACCACATACGATCTCACCCGGGTGCGTGCTGAGATGCGAAAGCAACCTGTGGCAGCCTCACGAAGTCGTTCCCGGTCCGCGCGCGGAAGCGTATCTGGTACCGGCTGGGCTTAGTCCGCGACAATGGCGATCTCCGCCGCATCTGCCGCCGTAATGATCGTGTCGCCATCGAGCAGCAGGCATTTGCCCGCGTCCAATGCCAGACAAGTCGCACCTGCTTTCCGCATGACTTCAATCGTTTTCACTCCGATGACCGGCACGTCGAAGCGCATATCCTGATTCGGCTTGGCGATCTTGACGACCGTCAGTGCGCGGCTCAACGTCGAAGGACCGGATTCGAACGAAGCCATGATCTGGCCTGCGCGTTCGATGGTCGCATCGGTACCTTCCATAGCTTCAACCGCGACGCAGGCAGTTTCTGCGACGATCACCGTCTGGCCAATATCGTATTGGGCCAAGTGGCGGGCAACGGCGCGTCCGCAAGCGATGTTCTTCTTTTCCTGCTCGGAGGGCGCGCGCTTGGTGAGCACGCCGCGCTTGGCCAGCAGCGGTTCGAGAAATGAAGTGGAATTTTCCAGCATGATTCCTTCGTCTGCGAGCACCTGCGCGACCGCTCCAAGCAGAGAATCAGTGTTACGAGTACCCAGTGAGAGGAGAAGCTTGCCCAGACGCCAATCCGGACGAATGCTCGAGAAGATCTGCTTATGCTTCACCTGCCCCGCCATGATCGCGCGCTGCACGCCCTCGCGTTTAAAAGTCTCAATCAGCTTGGAAAGTTCTCCCAGCGAAAGCCAATGAATGGCCGTCGCGCCGTGAGATTCGATCTCAGGGAAGGCCTCTTCCTTGATGGCAACGACGATGACTTCATAGCCCTGAGCACGGGCTGCGTCGAGCACTAGAAAGGGAAAGCGGCCGTTGCCCGCGATGAGACCGAGTTTTTCTTTCCTGTCAGGCATCGCCCGCCAGTGTAAATGAAAATCATCCTGGGCGATGCAGGGCAGGCTCCATTCGCGGGGACGCGGTAGCGGCTCAGGATGACAGTCTTCAAGGTTGAAAGCTGAGAACTGAAAGCTGAGAGCCGAAAGCTGAGAGCTGAATGCCGAGTGCTGAGAGCTGAATGCTGAATGCTGAATGCCGAGTGCTGAATGCTACTTAATCACCCCTCGTTCAGATTGTTCGATGAACTTTATCAGCGTTTCCACGTCGTCTCCACGGTCCGGCTCCGACTTCAATTTCTCCAGAGCCTGCGAGGTGTTGAGCTTCGATGCCAGCAGGACTTTGTAGGCGTGGTGGATTTTGCGAATCCGTTCCTTGCTGAAACCGCGGCGCTCGAGCCCGATCGCATTCAGGCCGTAGGCGTGAGCATCGCGGGCAGCAGAAGTCTTGGAAAAGGGAAGAACATCGCGGGTGATGGTCGTCCCGCCGCCGATAAAGGAGTGCGCGCCAATGCGAACGAAGTGGTGCACGGGACAGACGGCCCCTACCTGCGCCCATTCCTCGACCGTGACGTGGCCACCGAGAGTCGCCGCATTCGCAAGGATGACGTGGTCGCCGATCGCGCAATCATGGGCGATGTGGGTGTAAGCCATAATCAGGACGTGACTTCCCACGCGGGTCAGCCCGCCGCCTTTTACGGTGCCGCGATTGATGGTAACGAACTCGCGAATCTGGTTATGGTCGCCAATTTCAAGGCGGGTAGGTTCGCCGGCGTAGGTCACATCCTGCGGCGCCATTCCGATCGAGCAAAATGGAAAGAGTTTGTTGTCGGCGCCAATCTTCGTGGGTCCCTCGATCGCCACCTGCGAGACCAGATGGCAACCTTCTCCCAATTCCACTTCTGGCCCGATCACACAGTAGGGACCAATCTTGCAACTAGGATGGACTTTGGCGCTCGGATCAATGATGGCGGTCGGGTGGACTTTCATGGAAGGTCAAGAACTGACGCCGTCCTCCGATGTGCCCCGGCCGCGAGCCTGGTCCACGAGCTGGCAAGTCACAATGGCTTGGGCCACGCGCTTGTCGCCCACGTAAGCGATACCTTCCATACGCACGGCGATGCTGCGAGCCGTTGGGTGCCACGACTTCACTTCAACTTCGAGCCGCAACTGGTCACCGGGAACCACGGGGCGCCGGAAGCGAGCCTTCTCGATGCCCGTAAACACCATCAGCTTGTCGCTGCGGTCTTCCACTTCGGTGAGCAGCAGCGCGCCCCCTGCCTGGGCGATGGCCTCAACGATAAGCACGCCCGGCATAATGGGCTGATTGGGAAAGTGTCCGGCAAAAAACGGTTCATTGATAGTGACGTTCTTGATCGCGACAATGCGCTGCCGGCGCGTAAGGTCAAGTACGCGGTCGATCAGCAAGAAAGGAAAACGGTGTGGCAGGATGCGCTGGATGTCATTAATATCCAGCGTAGTCTTGGCCGCCGCGGGAGCTTCGGGTGCAGGATGAGCAGTGTCGGTCATTCTGTTTCTCGTTAAGACGAAGAGCGAAAGATGGAGAGCGAAGATTATACTGTACCGCGCGGCGCCAAGCCCTTCCAGAAAAGGATTGCATGCCTAAGAAAGCTTCGAAAAGTGAACCTGTTACCAAAAGCGAAATCTCGAACCGGTTGGGCTACTTCCAGGAACGCAAAGACCAGATTGTGCAGACTATCCGCCAACTGGTCGAGCTTGAGTCTCCCACCGACAACAAAGACGCGGTGAACCAGCTGGGGGCGCTGCTTGCCGGCAGGTTTGAGGGCCTCGGCGGGCACGCGAAATTTCACCGGGTGCAGAACTTTGGCGATCACTTGCAGGTAGATTTCGCCGGCACTCGCGGCGGAAAGCCGGTGCTGCTATTGGGACACCTCGACACCGTGTATCCCATGGGAACGCTGTCGACTATGCCTTGCCGCGTCTCCGATGGACGTCTGTGGGGGCCCGGCAGCTTCGACATGAAGTCAGGAATCGCATTCATGCTGCACGCGATTGAGGCGCTGCGAGCCTGGCACGACGACATGCTGCCTCGGCCGGTAACCATATTGCTGGTTTCGGACGAAGAAGTGGGCAGCGATACTTCGCGGCTGATTACAGAAAATCTGGCGAAGAAATCCGCCGCAGTGCTGGTGCTTGAACCTTCTCATGGACCAAAGGGAGCGGCGAAAACGGCTCGCAAAGGCATTGGAGAATACCTTCTAAAGGTTACAGGGAAGGCAGCACACTCGGGACTGGATTTCGAAAAAGGGGAGAGCGCAATTCTGGAATTGGCCAGGCAAATCATCGCGATCTCGAAGCTGATCGACCTGAAACGCGGCCTGACGCTCAACGTAGGAACGGCGCAAGGTGGCACGCGAGTGAACGTTATCCCCGCCGAGGCAAGCGCGGTGCTCGACGTGCGAGTTGCCCGGAAACAAGATGCAGCTGGCATCGACCGTAAACTTCGTTCGCTGAAGCCATTCAATCGCAAGTGCAAGCTCGAGATCACCGGCGGAATGAATCGTCCGCCCATGGAACGGACGCCAACCGTAGCTGCGCTCTACAAAAAAGCTGCGGAGATCGCCAGCCTGTTGGGCTGGAAGCTGGAGGAAGCAGCCGTCGGCGGCGGGTCGGACGGAAACTTCACGGCCGGGCTCGGCGTTCCGACTCTGGATGGACTGGGAGGAGTAGGCGAAGGCGCGCACGCAACTCATGAGTCGGTTCTGATTTCCGAGCTGCCCAGGCGCGCGGCGCTGCTCGCGGAACTGATCGCGAGTATCTAGACGCTCGCCGTGCTAAAATCCTTACCCGGCGCGGTTTTCCGCTCCAGAGGGTTCCCGAATCATGAAGACTTCCTGGTTTCATTCCCTAATCACGGCGATCGCAATCGCAGTTTGCGTAACCCCGATTGCAGCATCGGCCCAGACCGATAACACGAGTGTGCGACACATTGCCGGTAGATTCCCGGTACAGGGTTCCAGCCGCGAGATGTCTGCTGACCGGCCGACCCAGCTTAGCAGCCATCAGACTTCCGGCACCGTCGGTCCCAAGGCCAACCCCTGGAAGCTGCAGGCCACTCTGCCCGGAGCGGTCATCCATGACATCTCTTTCCCCACCGCGAAGATTGGCTACGCCGCCGCCGAGGCCGGTCAGGTCTGGAAAACAACCGATGGCGGTGCACATTGGAAGGAAGTCCTGAACCTGAGTTTTCCTTGGTATTGGTATGGCGTGCACGCCTTCAATGCCAAAGACGTGGTCATCTCAGGCTTTTACGATTCATCGAAATTCGAAGGTATCATCCGCTGGAGCCACGATGGAGGCGCTACCTGGACGAATGATATTGTTTTGACCTCGACTGGATGGGTGCAGCGCGTCCGTTTCGCCAACCGGAAAGATGGTCTGATCATGGACCTGGTGGACGGCTCTACGAACTCTGCCCAATATACAACCGAACGTGGAGGGCTGGGTGCATCGCACCACCGATGGTGGGAAGACGTGGAGCGGCCGTACCCTGGATGATCCTTGGCCAATCCGTGAGATTCGCTTTGTGACCCCGAAGATCGGCTGGGCGGCAGGAGGGAACGTCTATTCCCAGGTTGGCGGCATCTACTTCAGCCGCAATGGCGGCCAGACCTGGTCGCTCGACAAAAATACCGGCGCCGAAATGGACGCCTGCGACAGCAAGCCCGTGGGCACCAAATTCCAGGTGTGGTGTGCCGGTTACAGTTACAACGGCTCGTTTAATAGTGTGGTCTATACCCTGAAGGGCATAGGCGCCGAATAGCCTGCGGACAGGGTCAAGCCCAACCATTCTTTGACTACATAGATTGGGAAGCCTAGACTTTCTATAGGGCTGTTGGCGTACCTTTCAAGACTGGCAAGCCCCGCTGGGAGGACTTCAATATGGGCGGCAAATTGGGTTTGCCTGAGATTTTGCTGATCCTGGCCATCGCACTTCTGATCTTCGGCCCCAGCAAGCTGGCAGATTTGGGCAAGGGGTTAGGCGAAGGCATCAAGAATTTCAAATCAGCCGTGAAGAACGACGAAGAGGAAAAAGACAGGGACAAGGACAAGAAGTCGTAGTCGCCGCCAACTGTAGAAACGTAGCTTGCTACGTTTCGGTCCAGGCCACTCCGCGCTCCCGCAGCATTTTGTAGACCAGCGACACCGGCAATCCCACCACGTTGAAGTAATCTCCCTCGATGCGCGAAATCCAGCGCGAAGCTCTGCCCTGGATGGCATAGGCGCCAGCTTTGTCCATGGGCTCGCCGCTCGAGATGTAGGAGCGGATGTCTTCGTCGGTGAGAGCGTCCAAAGTGACAAGAGTGGTTTCCGATTGAACGTATTCAAAGCCAGTTTCCAGTTTCCGGTTCTCAGTTCTCGGTTGCGGCCCGACCAGACAAACTCCAGTTGTCACCTGGTGCTTGTGGCCCGAAAGCAAGCGCAACATGCGGGCAGCATCAGGCGCGTCGCGGGGCTTGCCCAGGATCTGCGCCTCTACAACGACGATAGTGTCGGCGCCGAGGACGAAGGCGTCCGGCCGCTGGAGAAACACCGCCAAAGCTTTTTCCCGTGCCATGCGTTCGGCGAACGCTCGCGGCGCTTCTCCTGGTTGGGGAACTTCCGGAGTGTCGGTCGGCTGTACCACGAACGGAATGCCCGCGTTACGCAAAAGCTCCTGGCGGCGCGGAGAGGCGGAGGCGAGTACGAGCATGGGCTTTTGTTAGGGTTTTTCTGGCGTCGCCGTCGATGGCGCACTGATCAGTTTGTGGCGGAGTAATTCGAGAAACGGTTTTCCCGACGCTTCCAGCTTCCGTTTCAAACGTTCAGTGCAATCACAGTCGCCGCAGGCCCATGGTTCAGAACCGTTCTGGTCTCGGCAATTCCGGCGATCATGCGCGTCCTGCACCCGCGAGAGCTCGAAATACTGTTCCCAATAATCGCGCTCCTCCTGCAGAGGAGTCGGGCAATAACAGACCTCCACCCAGCGGGCGGTTTCATCCTGGCAAAGCCTGGCCTCCCGCATGTTTCGCAAGTATTCACCCTCGGCTACCGAACCTTGCCCAAGGGGTCCATCTTCGATCGCTTTCAGTAAGGTCTGTTCGCAACCGCGTTTCACTCGCGCCCTGACTAGATAACGCATAGAGGCATTTTACTCCGCCTTGACGTGATGACTATTTCAGGATGCCGTCGTCGGGCAACCAAACACCCCGCAAACGCCTGTTAGAATCAAGCATTGACCCCTGCAGCTATGGACGCCGCGTTTCTCCGCAATTTTGCCATTATTGCGCACATTGACCACGGAAAATCCACGCTGGCCGATCGCCTGCTGGAGTTGACGGGGTCGCTCACTGCGCGCGAGATGCAGGCCCAGGTGCTCGACTCCATGGATCTGGAGCGGGAGCGCGGCATCACGATTAAAGCCCACGCCGTACGCATGATGTACCAGGCGCAGGATGGTCAGACCTACCAGCTCAATCTGATCGACACGCCTGGGCACGTGGATTTTTCGTACGAAGTCTCGCGTGCCCTCGCATCTTGCGAAGGCGCTTTGCTGATCGTGGATGCTTCCCAGGGAGTCGAAGCGCAGACTCTGGCGAATGCTTATCTCGCTATCAACCATGGTCTTGAAATCATCCCAGTCATCAACAAGATTGACTTGCCCAGCGCTGACATTCCTCGCACCAAGGAAATGATCGAAGGCGCCGTGGGCCTGGACGCGACCGACGCGGTTCTGATCAGCGCCAAGACTGGCCAGGGTGTGCCGGATGTGTTGGAAGCCGTCGTCAAACGCATTCCGCCGCCCAAGGGAGATCCCGAAAAGCGGCTGCAGGCGCTGATCTTCGACTCCTGGTTCGATCCTTACCGCGGCGTCGTTGTGCTGACGCGCGTGTTCCAGGGCACACTCCGCAAAGGACAAAAAATCCGGCTGATGTGGAATGGACGCGTCCTGGATGTGGAAACGTTGGGCGTGTTGACCCCCAAGCCGGTGGAGATCGACGAACTCCGCGCGGGCGAGGTCGGTTTCCTGATTGCCAACATCAAGAACGTCGCAGACACAAAAATCGGCGACACGATTACCGAAGAAAACAATCCTGCCATCGAGCCCCTGCCCGGTTTCGAAGTAATCAAGCCCATGGTCTTCGCCGGAATCTATACCGTGGACGCGCATGAACACACCCAACTGCGCGAGGCGCTGGAAAAGCTTCGGCTCAACGATTCGTCCTTTTTCTTCGATCCTGAAAGTTCCGTCGCCCTCGGCTTCGGATTCCGCTGCGGCTTCCTGGGCCTGCTGCACATGGAAATCATTCAGGAACGCCTGGAGCGCGAGTTCAATTTGGAGCTGATCACCACGGCGCCCAGTGTGCGCTACAAGATATACAAGACCGACGGTGAAATGGTCGAAGTCGACAATCCGTCGCGCTGGCTGCCGCCGAGTGAAATTGCCAAGATCGAAGAGCCGGTGATTCTGGCCACCATTTTGACCAATGAGGAATATGTTGGCGGGATTCTGAAGCTGGTGGAAGAGAAGCGGGGCAAACAGAAAACCTTCGAGTACGTCAGTTCCTCGCGCGTGATGCTGCATTACGAACTGCCTCTGAATGAAATCGTTCTTGATTTTTACGATCGTCTCAAGTCCGTGTCGCGCGGTTATGCGTCGCTCGATTACCATCTCGCCGACTATTGGGAATCGCCCATGGTGAAACTGGATATCCTGGTGGCAGGCGAACCGGTGGACGCGCTCTCGATCATCGTGCACCGCGACTTCGCTTACGAACGAGGCAAGGCGCTGGTTTCCAAAATGCGAGAGCTGATTCCGCGGCAGATGTTCGAGGTGGCGATCCAGGCCTCGATCGGGGCCAAGATCATTGCCCGCGAAACCGTGCACGCCATTCGCAAAAACGTCCTCGCCAAATGCTATGGCGGCGACATCAGCCGAAAACGCAAACTGCTGGAGAAACAAAAAGAAGGCAAAAAGCGCATGAAGCGCATCGGGCGAGTCGACATCCCCCAGGAGGCATTCCTCGCCGTGCTAAAGGTGGGCGAGGACAGCTAGGTGTAGAGCGGACACTCCTGTCCGCTGCCTTTGACCTTAGATTCTTACAACTCAAAACCGACCCCCAACATCAAGGTCAAGAGCGGCGGACAGGAGTGTCCGCCCCACACGGGAGTCGACGTTGGCAAGTACGTCCTCGGGTTTTACCAGTCCTTGACTTTGCCTTCTCGCTGGGATATTGTATACGAATAGACATTAGCTCCTTGACAATAGGAAGATCGAGACCACTTCGTCGCACGGGGTGGTGCTGGGTACGTTTCGAGCAGCTAAGTCCTTATTCGGGAATATTTTACGTATAAGTCCTTATTCCTCAAAGATCTTGGTGGTAGTCTGGCCCTAACCCCATCATTCCAAAAGATCAGGGGGAGGGGGGTACCCGTAACCATGTAGTAATTTTCCCGAAACGGGCTTGCGCGGCGTGATCTCCGATGACAGCAACCCAGGTAGCTTCCGGAACGGTTTTCAGCTTTACGTGAAAGAGAGCGCATTCATCTATGACGGCCCCAAAGTTTCTCGCATATTTCCTTTTTATCGCCAGCGGTGCCTCAGCGTCGCTAGCCCAAACCCAACCGGTGAACCTACAGCCACAAATTAGTCTGCCGTTCCGTTTCGTCGCCTATGGCGACACCCGGTTCACCGATCCCAACAACACCGAGGCGGCCAATGCTTCCGCGCGCCAGACGCTCGTGCAAGCCATTGCGGACGCCCGTCCCGCGTTCATCTCCATCGGGGGCGATATTGCCTACAGCGGCGATGATGTAAATGACTGGAAGATCTGGGACAAGGAAACCGCGGTGTGGTCCGAAAACAAGATTCCCGTTTATCCGGCGCTGGGGAACCATGATCTTCATGGCGATGAAAAGGTCGCGCTCGCAAACTACTTCCAGCGCTTCCCGGATTTGAAGAACAACCGTTACTACTCGGCGCGTGCCGCCAACACGCTCCTGCTTATGCTCGACAGCTCGCTCGATGAAACTTCCGGACCTCAGGGTCAATGGCTGGTCCACAAGCTGGACACGCTGCCAGCCGATGTGGATTTCGTCTGCCTGGTTCTCCATCATCCGCCCTACACCGGTTCCTCGGACGAAGCTCCTGGCGGCGGACACTCGGCAAGGCATCCGGAGCAGTCGCTGGCCCAGATGCTGGAGGAGCGGCAACTGCACAACCGTGCCCGTTTTGTGGTCATCGCCGGACACGTTCACAACTATGAGCGGCATGAGCACAACGGGGTCATTTATTTTGTCACCGGCGGAGGTGGAGCGCGTCCTTACCTAATCCCGCGTGAGCCTGGAGATCCCTTGTTTGGCAAAGCCGTGAATTACCATTACCTGCTGGTTGAAGTCGATCGCGGCAAGATGAAAGTCACGATGAACCGCCTGGAACTGGCAAACGGGAAAGCCACTTGGACCATGCCTGACTCGGTAGAGATTGCCGCACCGGCAGCGAAGCCCGCCAAAGCGGGCAAGTGATGGGATGACGGTTACTGCCCGCCGACGCTCGCGGCTGCAAGGCGCGGTACGACGGGAAGAGCTCGAATCAGTTGGCGAGTGTATGGATGTGCGGGCGACTGGAACAACTCAGCCGTCTTGCGGCACTCCACAATTTCGCCCTGATGCATCACTGCCACCCGGTGCGCGATGGTCGCAACCGACAGCAGGTCGTGAGAAATATACAGAATGCTGATGCCGAACTTGGTGCTGAGACTGGCAAATAACTGCAGGATTTCAGCCTGAGTGATCAAGTCGAGAGCGCTGGTGGGCTCGTCGGCAATGAGCAGCGCCGGACGATGCAAAACGGCCATCGCAATCAGAACACGCTGCGCCTGGCCCACGCTTAATTGCGACGGATATCGTCGCAGGAAATCCTGTTCGCCAGGCAGGCTGACATTCTCTAGTGCTTCCCGCAGAGCTTCCCGGCACTCGTCTCGCGAGACGCGCCGGTGGACCTTCCAGGCTTCTTTTAATTGCGTGCCAATGCGAAGTACCGGGTTCAGCGAAGACATGGGACTCTGCAGGATAAGTCCAATTTCTTTGCCGCGGAGAGATCTCATTTCGCGTTCCCTGAGTGCCATCAGGTCGCGGCCATTGAAGTGAATCGAACCCTGAGCCTGGCCTCTCTTCAGATAAAGAAGTTTCAAGATAGCCAACGCCAGCGTGCTCTTGCCACAGCCACTTTGCCCGACCAGTCCAAGGATTTCCTGCCTGCCGATGTCCAGCGCAAGCTGGCGCAACACCCCGGGCTTCCCAGGATAGTCGACCGAGAGTCGCATTGACAGCAGCGGGTGCGCATCCATCAGCGATTCCTGGCTACTTCGCCGCTCAGTGAAAGCTGATCGATATTCCAGTAGACCTGTGGCCGCAGCACCACCGGATGCACGTTGCGCACCGCCGGCGAAACCGCCGACAGCGCGTTCTTGTTCACCAGGTAAATAAACGGCTCCTGCTGCCACGCGATTTCCTGCACCTTGTCGAAGTCTTCCTTACGCTTCTTTGGGTCCAAGGTGGATGCTTGCGCCCGCATCAACTTATCGATTTCCGCTTCCCAAACGGTCGCTGGAGTTTTCTGGCTGGGATTCCACTGATGGCTGTCGGCGGAACTAAGCCACACGGTCATCTGCGCGTTGGGATCCAGTTCGTCGTTCACCAGCCCGAGCAGGCAAGCCTCGTAGTCGAAAGTTCGAGTAATGCGCTCGATGAGCGATGGGAAGTCGAGCGTGACCACATTCAGTTTGATTCCAACGCCGGACAGATCCTGCTGGATCATCGTCGCCATGCGCTCGCGGTACTTGTTCCCGGCATTGGTGATGACGGAGAACTCGACGGCGTGTCCGTCGTGATCATGCAACACTCCATCTTGAAGATGGAATCCATCCTGGGCAAGACGCTGCAACGCGGATTTCTGGTCAAAGGGATGCGCTTGCAGCTTGGCATTAAACCAGAACTTGTTGGCCGGAGATACCGGCCCGACCGCCGGACGCGCATGTCCGCGGAATACGATCCGGGCCATATCCTCGCGGTTGATGGCTTCCGAAATCGCTCGCCGGAAGTTCGTCGAACTGAACCAAGCCTTCTTGTAAGACGGCAGCGGAGAGCTGGCCACTTGATTGAACCACATCTCCTCGGAATCCAGCGACGCACCGGCATCGTGGGCCATGGACGGATCCTGAGAAACCAGTTTGTCGAAATACTCGGCATCGAGCGAGTTGATGAAGTGAATTTCTCCGCGCGTGAGGCGCAGCATCTCGATATCACGGTTCTGCTGAATGTCGAGCCGCACCGACTCGATGTAGGGCAGCGGCCGGCCGGCAGAGTCCTTTTCCCAGTAGTTCGGATTGCGCTTCAGGATCAGGTACGATCCAGCTTTGTTCTCTCCGACGTAATATGGCCCTAACACTGCCATCTCTTTTTGTGGCGACTTGGCGGACATGACTGCCACTTGATCAAACAGTCTGTCGAGACCGGCGATAGGCGCCGGGAAGGTGATGCGGACCCTGTTCTTCGGCAGAACTTGGGTTTCCACTTTGCCTTCTGACGAGCGGAACGCATCTCCTGTCGGCGAGTGCAATGCGGGATCCATGAGTTGCTGCATGGTGTAAGTCACATCGTCCGCCGAGAATGAAGTTCCATCCGAGAACCGCAGCCCATCGCGCAGTTGAAAGGTGATCGTCTTTCCACCGTTCGTAACCTTCCAGGAGGTAGCGAGCCCCGGCTCGAGATCCTGCGTGAACCGGTTCACGCGCACCAGCACGCCGCCCGTCAGGTAGCGGATGGTTTCCGAGGCGTCGTCCGCCGCGAGCAGCGGGTTGAGTGTCTTAGGCTCCGAGCGCAGGCAGAAGTGCAATTCGCCGCCAGACTGCGCCAGCACGCTAGTTGAACCGAGAGTGATCAGGATTAACAGAACGAAACTTGCTAAAAGCTTTTTCATACCGGCAACTCCTCTTTAGTCAGAACAAGATGAAAGCTGCTCACCACAAGGATGAACAGAATGAGCGGAACCAACTGCCAGGCCTGGCCAGCGATGGTCGAAAAGCCCTCCAGTTCCCTCAGCAGGCTGCCCCACGAAGGCAGCGGCTCCGCGACTCCCAGGCCGAGAATCCCCAGATTGGCTTCAGTCAAAATAAAAACCGGCACGGAAATCCAGAACTGCGCATAGAGCACAGGCTTCAGATTGGGCACAAGATGACGCCACAATAGTCGAAAGCCACAGCTTCCCGAAGCTCGTGCCAGAAGAATGAAATCCGATTGCGATAGCGCCCGCGCGTCGGCGCAGATGATGCGAGCCGCGCCTGCCCACCCCAGGCATCCCAGCATCGCAAATGTAATCAAGACCGAAACAATCGGAGACACGTTCAATGGCAAAAGCGCGCGAACGGTGATCAGCAAAAAGAGCCACGGAAGCGACAGGAAGAGATCCGTGCCCGCCATCACGAACCGTTCCACCCAGCCGCCCGCAAATCCCGCGATGCCGCCGATGAAAGCCGCCATCAAGCTTGAGAGCAAAGCCGCCGCCGGCGCCAGCAGCAGCGAAACCCTCGTACCATACAACACCCTCGAAAAGCGATCCCGCCCTAAATCGTCGGTCCCCAGTAGATGTTGCCGGGAAGCCGAGGCGTTGGGCTCCGCACGGAATTGGTGCGCATACGAAGCCGGCGCTATGACGTTCGCCAGCAAGCATGCGGCGGAAACCGCCAAAAGAAAAACAATCGCCGTTGTGCGTGCCCACTTCATGCTTCCCTCGTGCGAAAAGTTCTTCCGATTAGATCGGAAGCAGAATTGGCCACCAGCGTGACCAAAGTGACGATCATGGTTAAATTCACCAGCAAAGCTACGTCGCGCCCCAAAGCCGCTTTCCAGGCAAGTTGTCCGATCCCGGGCAGGTCACACAAAGCTTCCATGGGGATGGCCGCGGTGAACGCGAAACTTACCGTCACTCCGAGCAGGGCCAGAAGCTGCGGCGCAGCTGTCGGCAGGATGTGCCAAACCAGTACGCGCATGTTACCCAGGCCTTTTGCTCTCGCAGTCAGCACGTGCGGCAACCCCGAACTCCGCGCCAGCAGATTCCGCGAATAGCGAAATATCTTTGGAAAGACAACCAACCCAAGCAGCAAGCGCGCGGGCGCTTGTGCCAGCACAAACAGCAGTGCGAGCACCGCCGCGGGCAGGCAGAGCAATGCTCCTACCAGCAGACTGGTCAACAAATCCAAGTACCAGGCTCTCGACATCACGATCGCGACCGCCAGCAGGAAACCGGCACTCCAGCCCAGAGCCAGTCCCAGAGCGACCGACTTCAAAGTCTCGGGCAAGCGCTCGGCGACAAGCTGCAAAACCGGCCGTTGCAGAGTCCGTGAATTCCCCAGGTCGCCATGCAGCAGACGATTCAGATAACGAGAATAGAAAACGAAAAGATTGGAGTCGCTGGCGCGTGTTTCTCGCAGTGCCTGTAGGCTGCGGACGCTGAGCCGCGCATCCAACTCCTCCTCGTCCACACCGAAGCCGGGCGCAAGGCGCACCAGGGTCGCACCGAGAAAACCGCCAATGAGGACGGTGATCAAGATCTTGCCTGCGAGTTTTGGCAATGCGGATAACGTGTCGATACCCCTCCGCGAGGCATTCCAGATCGCGGGCCGGGTCAAGCCCTTTGGCGCCAATTCCTTAGGGGCTCCAAACTGCTGGGTAAAGGGTAGTGATATCAGCTAACTTGCGCGAGGGCAATCACTTGCGGTGAAGGTCGCAAACTTAAGTAATGCAAGCGAACAGTCTGGCGGGAAGGGTTCAACGCAGGCTAGTTTTGGCTGGCTACGTCCGGTTCACGACAAATTGTCCCCGAGCCAGCGAATACGGCCAATTCGGCACCGTTCAGCGGGTCTGACGATTGCACACGTAGGCCGGACGAGTCTGTGTCACAACTAGTCCTCCGCCCCGCTGGGGCTCGACGGTTTCCCACTTCCTACCGACGGCTCGCCGTGGGCTACGTTCTTAAGACGTTCTTTACCTCGACGAAAATCTCACCACTGCAAACCGATTCTCGACGCGCTCGTCCGCATGGCGTGACAGCCGCGACTCCCGTTGTTTTCCCATTTTGGGCCTTCAGAACGGGTATCTCTTCCGCGCAGCTTGGCTTGGCTACCAGCAGATGAGCTAATCGATATATACGCCAATTATCTACTAGGAATTGGTCCAATTAAACCGCTAACTCCAATGGATAGAAGATTTTGCGTATAAGTCCTTATTCCTCAAAGATTTTGGTGGTGGTCTGCCGGTAACCCCATCATTCCAAAGACCAGGGGGAGGGGTATACCAGAAAAACTAAACAGCGTCATGAGCGCCGGTAGGGCGAAAGCCGATGCCGAGACCCGTGTCTTCGCATACCACTGCTGATCGCCGGGACCGCCGATCCCCCGACGTGGACCGGCGGACTATGTGGCATGGGCGCCCGCGCAGCGCGTTGTGATAAACCTTTATCCTTGACCCTCGAATCCGCCATCTTTCTATTTATTGCCGGCATCCTGGGCGGAGCGCTGAATGCCGTGGCGGGCGGAGGCAGTTTCGTAGCCTTTCCCGCGCTGCTGTTTACCGGCGTTCCTCCCATTCCCGCCAACGCAACCAATACAGTCGCGCTGTGGACCGGGGTTACGGCCAGCAGCGGTGCCTATCGCAACCGGCTCGATGTGCCGAAGCGTGTGATGGTTCCACTGCTTGTGACCAGCGTCATCGGCGGCCTGATGGGCGCAGTTTTACTGCTAAAGACTCCGGCGCACACTTTCATGCGTGTGCTTCCGTGGCTGATGCTGGGAGCGACTCTGCTGTTCGTGTTCGGCAAACGGCTGGCCGGAGGACGCGTCTCGAGCGTCGGGCGGGATGCGACGACGGCTGCGATCGTGGGCGCGTCGATCTTCGAACTGTTCGTCGCGGTGTATGGCGGGTACTTCGGGGGAGGCGTGGGCATCGTAAATCTCGCGATGCTGGCGGCCGTTGGCATGACGGATATTCATTCCATGAACGCGCTGAAGAGCGTGCTGGGGATGGCGATCAATGGGATCGCGGTGCTGGCGTTCATTGTGGCGCGGGCTATCTATTGGCCTCAGGCTGTAGTCATGATTGGCGGAGCGGTGGTGGGCGGATACTTCGGAGCGCATTATGCTCAGAAGCTGCCGCAACAGTGGGTGCGTTGGCTCGTCATCCTGGTGGGCGCTGGGATGACCGTGTATTTCTTCGTGAAGGCGTACTGAAGGTACGCGAAGGAAACCCGCTAGCAGCTTATCCGTTCAATCTCCGCCAGAGCTTTAGTCTGGCGGTAGCGGCGGATTTCGATCACGCTGGCAGAGATCAAGACGATGGCGCCGACTACGGCCGCAGCCGGTAACGCGATATGGCGATATGCGGTCGTCATATTCGGATGGAAGCCGCGCACGCGCGCTGCGATCGCGAGTCCCAGAATGCCGAGCAGCAGGCTTACGGCGAAAGCGAGCAGGGTCAGAAGGAAAGTCACGAGCAAAACCCGCATGGGGATTAAGTACCAGCCGGGCTTGGTGGCGGGTTTATTGCTTGCTGACATCGATGTCGATTGTAACGCCGCCGTCGTGGTCACGCTCGATGGCCGCAGAGGCCGCAAGCCACGTCCGGCGAGCCCCCACTGGGTTAGTGCGCTAGAATACTTGCTATGTCGCAAGCTGCACCCGCAATCACGCGTTCTCCGGACGAGGTGGTTCGCCAGAGCCCCGTCTCGCAAGCGCCTAATGGCATCTGCTATGCCATCGTCGGCGAGGTCACGGTCGCTGCCACTGATTTGGAGCGGATGGTCGCTGCTGTCCCCGACTCCGCTGCCGCCGCTTTGCAGCGCAAGGCCTACTACTTTGTGCCGCTCACGGTGAATCAGGGCGAGGAGACTGTGATCGCCGATCGCTACGATGTTGCGCTCAGCGACAACGCGGTTTGTCATCGCAATATCGATCTGGGCGATTCGCAGTGCGTGTTCATTTCGACGCGGCTGATGGACGACAAGTTTTCGGTCGCTTTTGAGTTCTACATCAACGTAGGACACGCCGTAGTCGAGAAGGCGGGAGTGTCGCAGGATTTTGCTGATCTGGTGTGGAAACAGGTCGAGGCCGGGGCTCGCGGCGAAACTTCGCTCGATGCCTGGGAGTCGCGCAAGGCCGCGACCAGCCCCGGGTCAGACGCCGAGAAACATAAGAACGAATATCTTATGGCGACTTTCTCCGACGCGATTTCCATCTACTTGTTGTCTCTGTTTATCGATGTCGACTATTACGATCTGCGGGAGCGTGATTATCCGCTGCTGGCGCCGGCGCAGATGGCGGAGCGGTTGAGGAAAGTGGCGGAGCTGTTTCCGGCGAATCCGGGATTCGAGTTCGCGATTTACTACAAGCGGAGAAGCTAACCCATTCACCACAGAGACACAGAGTCACAGAGAATTTCGAATTCCTGTGTATTGCTCTCTGCGGTTAAAATTGTCCCTCCATGCCTGTGACTGTCCGATCCTTTGCCAAGATTAATCTGGGTCTGCGGATTGGTGCGCTTCGTTCTGATGGCTTTCACGAGCTGCGGACCGTGTACCAGACCATTGCGTTGCACGACATTATTCGCGTGCAGGTTGGGCGGGGATCGGGCATCGAGATTCGTTGTGAGGATTCGCGCGTGCCGAAAGATGAATCGAACACGTGCTATCGGATTGTCGAACGCGCGATGGCGGCGCTCAAGGCGCGCGGGCGCGTGGTGATTGAAATTGAGAAGCGGTTGCCGGTGCAGGGTGGACTGGGCGGGGCGTCGGCGAATGCCGTGGCAACGCTGCTGGGGCTGGAACGGGCATTGAGGAAAGAGTTGCCGGCCTCTGAAAGATTGCGGATCGCGGCGGAGGTTGGATCGGATTTGCCTTTGTTTCTAGTTGGTGGGACGGTGTTGGGCGTTGGGCGTGGCGAAGAGGTCTATCCGCTGCCGGACTTGCCGGCGATTCCGTGTGTGGTTGCCACTCCCGAGATTGGAGTTTCGACTCCGAAGGCTTTTGCGGATTGGGATTTGCTGGTCTCGCGCGGACCTCAGGGGCTAAAGCCGGAGTCTTTTAGGGCGATGGGTGGCACGGCTGAAGCCGTGCCCTCCCGCAGCGGCGCAAACGTTTCGACTGGGATTCCGACATCCACGGCTGCCGAGCTTTGCTCAGCCCGGACGGCCGAGGGTGGCCGTCCCCACGTGAGTCTTGTCGAAGGTCGATCTTCGCCTAAATTGACGCTTCATCCTGCGTCCGATAGAATGGTTGAGTTCGGTCGCGTGGTTTCTGCGTGGCTGGGCGGTCAGTCCCAGAGCGAACATAAGCAAGATAAGCATAAGTCTGGGAGGGCTTTGGCTTTATCCGGTGTCCCTGTGAGCAAAGGCAGGGGCCGGGCCGAGACCCCGCTTCTCGACCTCGTCCGTACCGGGATCGAAAACGACTTTGAACGAGTCGTCTTTCCTGAGTATCCCGAATTGCGTGAGGTCAAGGGTGTGCTTGAGCGCGCAGGCGCGGTTTATGCCTCGCTCTCCGGTTCCGGTTCCGCGACTTACGGGTTGTTTGCGTCCCGGGAGGCGGCGGGGAAAGCTGCGGCTCGGCTGCGCAAGGAAGGCATCCCGGCAACTGCCACGACCACGTTGACGCGCCAGCAATACTGGAAGAAGGTTTTCGATTGACGATTTTCGATTGCCGATTCTTGGCGGCGAGTTACACTAGAGGAGCCAGCCGAACGTCAACCGACAATTGAAAATTGTTATTCAGGGAAACTGGGCCGTCGACTAATGGTAGGTCAAGTGCCTTTGGAGCACTTTGTCTAGGTTCGAATCCTAGCGGCCCAGCCAGAAAAGCAGCTTTTGGCTGTTAGCTCTTGGCTCTTAGCTTTGGGGCTAGAGTTCGAGGGTTTACGCTAAGAGCTTAAGAGCCAAAAGCTGAGAGCTGAACACCATGGCGACTGTTGCGACAGTGACGGAAAAGAAGGCTCAGATCGTCGCCGACGAAAAATCGGAGCGCAAGCCTCAACGAAGCCGCGCGGACGATAAGTTCAAGATCTTCTCGGGCACGGCCAATGAGGCGCTTGCCGATGAGGTCTGCGCCTTTCTCGGCATGAACCGCGGCCAGGCGCTGGTAACGCGCTTCGCCGATGGCGAGGCCTACGTTCAGATTCAGGAGAATGTGCGCGGGGCTGACGTATTCGTTCTGCAGCCGACATGCCGTCCGGTTGACTCCAACCTGATGGAGTTGCTGTTGATGTTGGATGCGCTCAAGCGAGCTTCGGCGCGGCGCATCACGGCTGTGATTCCGTATTACGGCTATGCGCGGCAGGACCGGAAAGAGAAACCTCGGGTGCCGATCTCGTCGAAGCTGGTGGCGGACTTGTTAACCACTGCGGGCGCACACCGGGCGTTGGTCATTGATCCGCATACGCCGCAGTTACAGGGGTTTTTTAACATTCCGGTGGACCATCTGTTTGCATCGCCGGTGCTGGTGGACTACTTCAGGAAGTTGGGTCTGGCAAATCTAACCGTGGTCTCGCCTGACGCGGGAGGTGTGGAACGCGCCCGTTTCTTTGCAAAGAAGATAGACGCTCCCCTGGCGATCGTCGACAAACGCCGTGTGGAAATGAACGTGGCCGAAGTCATGAACGTTATCGGCGACGTCCGGGATCGAACTTCCCTGGTAATCGACGACCTGATTGATACGGCCGGCACGCTGGTGAAAACCGCGGCCGCGCTCATGGACAAAGGTGCTCGCGAAGTTTATGCCTGCTGTTCGCATCCTGTCCTTTCGGGACCGGCGGTCGAAAACATTGCGGCGTCCTGCATCAAGGAAGTGGTGGTGACAAATACGGTTCCGCTCAGCGCAGAGGCCAAGGCTGAGCCGAAGATCAAGGTACTTTCCATCGCCGGTTTGATTGGGCGTGCAATTCAGTCGATTCACGAAGAGACTTCCATTAGTAAATTATTCTCGTAGTCAGGAATCAAATTATGGCAACTGCAACCGAAAACAACCTATTGGAAGCGCAGCCGCGGGAGGCTGGCACTAAGAACGACGCACGCCGAGTGCGGCGTGGCGGCAAAGTTCCGGCTGTACTGTATGGCGCCGGCAAGGACGCTTTGTCGGTAAGCCTCGATCCGCGCCAGGTCTCGCGCATTCTGCACTCGCAGACTGGCTACAACACCATTTTTGATCTGGCTCTCGATGGCGGCGAGCGCACCAAGGCGATGATCGTGGACTGGCAGTACGAACCCATCAAAGGGGCATTGCTGCATATCGACCTGAAACGGATCGCAATGGACAAGACGCTAACCGTCAACGTTCCGATCGTGCTAAAAGGCGAAGCGGCGGGCGTGAAGCAGCAGGGCGGCATTCTTGAACAGATTCTCCGCGAGGTGGAAATCGAGTGCCTGCCAAGCGACATTCCGGCATCCATTGAGGCGGATGTCTCCGAATTGGTCTTCGGAAAGGTGTTGCGCGTGTCCGATCTGCCACACGGGGAAAAACTCAAGTTCCTGACCGATCCAAACCAGCCGGTGGCTACGGTTATCACGGTGAAGGAAGAAGTCGTGGTCGCGCCGGAGGTGGTTGCTGCCGAAGCGGGAGCGGTCCCTGCGGAACCCGAGGTCATCAAGAAGGGCAAGCAGGAAGTCGGAGAGGAAGGCGCGGAGCCTGCCCCCGAGAAGGCCGAGAAGCCCGAGAAGAAAGAGAAGAAATAGTACTTCACCACAGAGTCACAGAGACACAGAGAACGCGTGGATTACGAGCCAGAAAACTGAGGTGGTATTTTTCTCTGTGCCTCTCTGGTGAACTTAAGCTAGGTTTGACGATTGGCGTGAAACTTATTGTGGGGCTGGGCAATCCGGGCGTCGAATACCAGTTCACGCCTCACAACTTGGGCTTTCTCACTATTGACCGGATTGCGAACGAGCACGGGGTTGAGGTCAGAAACCGCCAGTGCCGCGCGCTGACTGCAAGAGCAGTAATTGGCTCGGAAACGGTTCTGCTGGCTAAGCCTGAGACCTTCATGAACCTGAGCGGCATCTCGGTGCGCGAGTTGGTCGGTAAGCATGAAGTCAGGGCGGAAGAAGACTTGATCGTAATCCAGGATGAACTGGATTTCCCGTTGGGCACGCTCCGCATTCATACGCGGAGGAGTTCGGCGGGACACAACGGGATCGAGTCCATCATCAACGCCCTCGGTACCCAGGATTTTTTGCGGATACGGATGGGCGTTGCGCCAGATCGCAAGATCGAAGACGGAATGAGTTATTTGCTGGCGCCGTTTCGCAAGGCGCAGCTCAAGGTTGTGGACGAGATGCTTGAAGTTGCAGCCGAAGCGGTAAAGGCGATTGTGACCGATGGCGCGGCTGCAGCTATGAACCGCTTCAACCGCAAGGGTGAGACGGAAAAAGATTAGCGGCGGATTTGCATGGATGAACACGAATCTGACTTGAAGACTTTTTCTTGAAAATAATTCGTGCTGATGCATGAAGATTCGCGGCAGATGGAGAGAATGGAATGAATCGCACTTATGAGCTAATGTTCATCGTCCGCCCTGATATGGCGGAGGAGGACCAGGACAAACTTATTTCCACGCTGGAAACCGCAGTGGCCGCTTCGTCTGGGCAGGTGAAGAGCGTGGAGCGCATGGGCAAGCGGCGGCTGGCTTACACGGTCCGGAAGTTTCATGACGGCATCTACGTGCTGCTCACGGTCGAAGGCGGCGGGGGCCTGATTCACGAGCTGGAACGCCGCCTGCGAGTCACCGAGCCGGTGATCAAGTTCCTGACCGTGCGCATCGATGAAGAGCAGAAGCGGCTGGATAAGATCAAGGCGATCAAGGACGCAAAGCGGAAGGCGGCAGCGCCAGCGCCACCGGCTGAGGCGGCTGGGGAAGCTCCGGCAGCTACAGCGTAAGAGAGGTCGTTAGTCGTTGGCCTTTGGTCATTCGCCCAAAGAAGGGGCATAAGACAACAGGCAGCGAAGTAAACGATCCACGAGTAACGACTAACGACCAATGACTAACGACCGATTTAAGGAGCATCATGGCTGACGAAACTAGACCAACACCATCAACGTCCGAATCATCCCCATCGTCCTCCGGCGGTGACCGGCCCGACCGCGGCGAGCGTCGTCCCTTTCGTCCCGGCGGACCGGGAGGCGGTCGCGAGGGCGGCGGTGGTGGTGGTGGACGCAAGTATTTCCGGCGCAAGAAAGTTTGCAAATTCTGCGTGGAAAAGATTGAGGCTATCAACTACAAGGACATTCGGCTGCTCGCGCAGTTCGTGGCGGAAAGCGGAAGGATCGTGCCCCGGCGCCTGACCGGCGTGTGCACTCCGCATCAGCGACGCCTGTCTTTGGCGATCAAGCAAGCGCGCAATATTGCTTTGCTGCCATTTTCAGGCCGGGCGGCTTAGCGCCGGTAAACGGGCATCTCGAGTAGAGACGTAGCTAGCTACGTCTCTACGAATCAGAATTCAAATGGGAGTCATCTTATGGAAGTCATTCTTAAAGAAGATGTAGCGAAGCTGGGTTCGCGCGGGGACGTGGTGAAGGTGGCCGAGGGTTTCGGCCGGAACTACCTGCTGCCGCGGAAGCTTGCCATTGAGGCCTCTGCCGGCAACAAGGCGGTGATTGATCAGATGAAAGCGGCATCGGTGCGCCGTTCCGCCAAGGAGAAGGCGCAGGCGGAAGAACTGGCCAAGCAGTTCGACGGTCTCTCGGTTTCTTTCCAGCGCCGTTCCGGAGAGCACGATCAGCTATTCGGTTCTGTCACGTCCAGCGACATTGGGGATGCGCTGGAGAAGAAGGGATTCAATGTGGATCGCCGAAAAGTCCAGCTCCATGAAGCGCTCCGGACCCTGGGTGAATTCATGATCCCCGTCAAGCTGCACAAGGACGTGACCGCGCACCTGAAAGTGGTTGTCGAGAAGGATGCTACGGAGTAAAAGATTGGGCCATGCTCTGCCCGCCCAGCTCGCCTACATAGGCATGATCCAAGAGATAGCGGCTCAAAAGCCGCAATCCTCGATTCGCAGGGTTTAGTCAGCAGCCTGAGACGTAGCAAGCCTGAGAATGTTGCTTGCAACGTCTCAGCTTAACCTTTGTGCTTCCATCCTGTTACATGGGTTCGTCGTCGGCAGAAATCCCGCCAAACTCCTATAATTTCTGCTCACGGTTGAGCTCTTCGCCCGTCCATAGCTATGCAACCGGGAAGAACGGCAATGGCGTCCCGGTGCATTCGAGGACAAGAAGATATGCCGGCCGAGGCGTGGGCTTTACCATTTGCAGTTGGCGAGAGTTCCCATCCGATAGTAAGACGGGACCCAAGGGAAGAAGCTGGCGGAATCCAGGACCCCCAGTTACGGGGCGATATGGCTGGGCAGGCTTCAGGGCGTATCGATGACACCTTACTGGTCCGCGATGCGCAGCGCGGCAATCGTGCTGCCTTCGAGGAGCTGGTGCGGCACTACGACCAGGCAGTGTTGCGCCTGGCCATCCATCTCACCGGGTCGGACCACGAAGCCCAGGACGTTTATCAGGAAGCTTTCCTGAAGGCGTACAAGAGCATCGGCAACTTTCGCTTTGAGTGCTCCTTTTACACCTGGATCTACCGCATCGTGACCAATCTTTGCCTGGATCACTTGCGGAAGAGGCAGGTGCGGAAGGAAGACGCGCCGGTGGCGACGGATGCGACCGGAGAGAAGTACGATGTACTCGAGCAAGTTCCCGACGGGCGGTCCGGTGCGAATCCCGAGCGGGATCTGATGCGCCGCGAGTTAGGCAAACGCATCGGTCGTGCGCTGGAGAAATTAACTCCTCGGGAGCGCATGGTTTTTGAGTTGAAGCACTATCATGGGCTCAAGTTGCGGACCGTGGGTGAGGTGCTGAATACGACCGAAGAAACCGCCAAGAATACTTTATTTCGCGCGACTCAGAAATTACGGGGCGCGCTGGCGGATATGAGATGAAGGTGCAGGCGCGGGCGTCTCGCCCGTGCAGGCTGAGCGAAGCTCGGCGGAGCCGGGTCAAAGACCCGGCACCACACAAGCAAGAGAGTTCCCCTGAGGGGGTGTAATTATGAAATGCGAGTGGGTTAAAGAAAACGTTCTGCTGTACGTCTACAACGAGCTGCCCGATGACGCTCGTTATGAACTGGAGCAACATCTGGCACGCTGCGCGGACTGCACTGCCGAGTTGAAGACGACGCGCAAGTTCCACGCTGTGCTTTCCGAGTTGCCGGTCGAGGAGCCTTCGCCCAATCTGGTTGCGGCTTCTCGCATGCGGCTCCAGGAGGGGCTTGAAACCGCGGAACAAGGCAGGTTTTGGCATCGGCTGATCTTCGATCCCGCTGCATGGCTTCGCCAGATTCGTTTTGCTCCCGCTCTGGCCGCAGCGATCTTTATCGTTGGCTTTGCCGGCGGCATCGGAACCACTTACAAGTTTGTAAATGGCAAGGTCGGCACAGCTGCAATTAGTTCTGGGCCGGCCAGCGCACCGGCCGAGTCCTCCATCACGGGCATTCAGTCGGTTACTCAGGATCCCGGATCGAATCACATCAGCATTAAATACAGCACGGTTTCCACCCAGGAAGCGCAAGGCTCGCTCAACGATCAGCGCATCCAGCAGCTATTGCTCTTTGCGGCGCGCAACAACTACAACTCGGGAGTACGGATGGATTCCGTCGATCTGCTGACCCAGGAGCCGAATAGCATGCATGTTCGCGAGGCGCTCATGTATGCCCTGCGCTATGACTCGAATCCGGGAGTGCGGCTGAAGGCGTTGGATGGCCTGGGTGCGTACGTGAAAAGCGATCCGCGGGTGCGGGATGCGATGCTTGAGGCCTTGGTGCATGATTCCAATCCAGGAGCTCGAACCGAGGCTCTGCATCTGCTCGAACCGGTACGCGCCGACAGCAGCGTGCGGTCGGTTCTGCAGAAGCTCGCGGTGAGGGATCAGAACCAATATATTCGGTCGCAGGCTCGTACTGTGCTGGCCCAGCTCCCAGAGTTTGATTGAGGAATCTGGTCGAAAGGTGCGTGGGGATGAGTGATGAGAATGGAAGGTGAATGTTGAAGCAGCTCTCTAAATTCGTCGCGGTGCTGTTGTTGATCTTGCCGCTGGCAAGCGCGCAACAGACCCGCGTTTATGGTGATGGCGGAAACTGGACGCAGGAGATCACCGGATCGCTTGCGATGGTCAAGAATCTGAAGGTCAAGGTGGATATTGGCTCGGTGCGGGTGGAAGGCGGTTCGCAGCAGAGCATCAACTACGTCATTCGCAATCATTCCTATAGCGGATCGGAAAGCAAGGCCCGGCACGAATTTGATTCCTACAAGATCAGCGCTTACGTCCACGGAGACACGGCTTGGATTGTGGGCGATTGGCAGGGTGGCAGGCCGCACAAGTTCTCCGGCGACTTTGTAGTCAACGTCCCACGGGAGATGGATGAAATCAAAATCGAGACTGATGGCGGCACCGTCAGCACCACTGGAATCACAGGCCGGGTGGATGCGCAGAGTGGCGGCGGCAGTATTCGCATCGATGACATCGGCGGTACGGTCAATGCCGAAACCGGTGGCGGCAGCATTGATGTGGGCAATGTGGCTTCCGACGTCAGCCTGCACACGGGTGGTGGTTCCATAAAGGTAAATTCCGCAAAGGGCAAGATCGAGGCCGAAAGCGGCGGCGGCAGCGTGACGATCATTACGGGCTCGCAGGACGCGGTTCTGGAGACCGGCGGCGGCAGCATTCACGTGGAGCGTTGCGCCGGTAAAGTGAAGGCTAGTACCGGTGGCGGAAGTATCGATCTGGGCGATATCGGCGGGGCCGCAGAAATGGAAACTGGCGGCGGCAGCATCCATCTTAGTTCCGCTAAAGGGCCCGTGCGCGCGGAGACTGGCGGTGGGAGCATCATGTTGAACGGGGTGCCATCAGCGCGAGCGGAGACTGGAGCCGGCGGGATCGTCGCCAAGTTTGTCGCATCCAACGGCGAACACAGCGATTCCGTACTGGAGACTTCCGCCGGCGACATCACCGTATACCTGGCGTCCGACGTGAACATCAGCGTTCGTGCGTCGATTGAAGTTGCCAACGGCCACAATATTCGCTCGGATTTTCCCGATATCAGGGTGACCACGGAAGGCGGCGACTATGGCCCGAAGACGGTCACTGCGGAAGGAAGTCTGAACGGCGGCGGTCCGGTGCTCAAAGTGCGTACCACGACCGGGGATATCTGTTTCCGCCGGGCAAGCCGGTAATGTATCTTTTTGGGTTTAAGGGGGGCTGAACATGCGAAACTCAATCCTGATGACGGCGATGATGACGATGATCGTGCTGCCACTTCTGGCAGTAGCAACCTACGCCGCCGATAATCCTTCGTTTGCTCCGGCTAGCGACTCTTATGGTTTTTCCAGCGAGGATTGGGGCGGCGGTTCTTATTTAGGCGTGGATACTCGTGATATCACTCCCGACCGCCTGGCAACTCTCCACTTGAAAGACGAGCGCGGCGTGGAGGTGACCATGGTGGATCAGGATGCTCCCGCCGGCAAGGCTGGCGTCAAAGAGCAGGACGTCATCCTCACTTTGAATGGCAGCGATGTGCAAAGCGTCGAACAGCTGCGCCGCATGATCCGCGAAACTCCGCCCGGACGAGTGGTGACACTAGGCATCAGCCGGGATGGCCAGGCAATGACCATCAAGGTGGAGCTCGCCGATCGCAAGAAGAACTACTCTTACAACTTTGGTCCCAACGGCAAGGAATTCAAGTTCAACATGCCGACGATGCCCGCGATGCCGGTCATGCCCGACATGGATCTGCCGGTTTCCATCGTGGTGGTGCACTCCTCCGCCCGTAGTGGCCTGATGGTGGAAAACCTTACGCCACAGCTCGGAGACTTCTTCGGTGCCAAGAGTGGCCAGGGGGTCCTGGTGCGTTCGGTCGAGAAGGGGAGCCGCGCAGACAAAGCTGGTTTTCATGCCGGGGACGTGATCGTCAAGATCAATGGTGAGCCTATTCACGACAGCGGCGACTTCAGTCACGCCTTGCGCTCGCGCAAGGACAACACCGCCAGCATCAGCGTGATTCGCGACAAGAAAGAACAGACCATCAGCATCACCTTGCCGGAACACAAACAGTCGGATCTTTTCCGCGAGAGCCTGGAAGTAGAAATCCCCGAGATCGACGCTGAAACCCGCGACGAATTGAGCGAACTGCAATCCGAAATGGCCCACCTTAAACCGGGGATGGAAGAGGCCATCAATCGCGAGCTTAAGCACGTCAAGCCTGAGATTGAGCGGCAAACCCGGGAAGCCCAAAGACGTGCCGAGCAGTTCACGCGGGAGATGCGCGAAATACAGCGGGAACTACGAGATCACCGGCGTGAAATCGAAAGAGAACTTAGGGACGACCTCGAGCAGCCCAGCAGCGTATTCTGATCGGGCCTCGGGGGCAGGCCGCGTGTGGGGCGGACACTCCTGTCCGCCGCTGTTGATTTTGGTTATTGGTTCCCGGTTTCTTACATTCTGAAAATCAAGGTCAAAGAGCGGACAAGAGTGTCCGCTCCACACCACCTTGGGAGCTACTTGCCGGCGCCTTGCGCCAATCCCAGTTTCGCAGCCGGCGCCAGGCAAACTCGATTCCTGCCCGCTTGTTTTGCGGCGTACAAGCCTGCGTCGGCCGCCTTCACCAATTCATCACGCGTGCTACCGTGTTCGGAATAGTTCGCAGTTCCCGCGCTGATAGTGACTGGCCGGGGAACACCCGGGAACTGCCAGGCTTCCACCGTCTTGCGCAGCTTCTCCGCGACTCCCAAGGCATGCACCGCACTCGTCTGAGAAAGCAGAATAGCGAATTCCTCACCTCCGTAACGGCACAGAACGTCGATCTTCCGTAGTTGCTGATGAAAAATCGAAGACACCTGACGCAGCACCTCGTCCCCCAACAGGTGCCCGAATTCATCGTTCAATCGCTTGAATTGATCAATATCAACCATGAGTACCGCCATGCCGGTGCCGTATCGTCGTGCCCGGTCGATTTCTTCCACGATCCGCAACTCAAAAAACCTGCGATTGAAAATCCCGGTCAATCCATCCAGATACGCCAATTGTTTTACCCGCTCAACATAATGAGCATTCTGGATCGCAGTGGCGCAGATGTCCGCAACTGATTCCAGCGGCTGGGTGTCGTTGACGTTAAACGCTCCGGCCCGGGCTGTGTCCAACACTAGAACACCGAGGGTCTGTCCGAAAGAGACTAATGGAATGCACATGCTCGATCCAGTTTCGACGCATAGTCCGAGGTCGGGGACCGCTTTCGCATCATTTTCGATCAGGGTCTTTCCCGCAGCCAGAGCCCGCTGCCAGAGTCCTTCTCCCGCCGGCAGCCGCCCCCCCTCGGGAGCGCGTCCAGTGAGCTTTCCGTGGCTGGCCCGCAGCACCAGATCTTCCTCATCCTTTAGCAGCACCGACACGTGACAGACCTCAAAAGCCTGCTGGATCTGCAAACATACTTTGGAGAGCAATTCTTTTAAATCCAGCACGGCTGTCATCTGCTGAGCGATCGCATTAATCGCTTCCAGTTGCGAGGCACGGTGCCGCTCCAGCGAGTACAGCCGGGCATTCTGCAGGGCCATGGACGCTTGAGTGGAAAATAACGTCAGCAGGTCAATCGTCTCTGAATCGAAGTGGTTGAGGTTTTCGCTTTGGCAGTCCAGCACGCCCACGACGTGGTCGCGCACCATAAGAGGGACCGCCAGCTCGGAGCGCGTGTTCTTTGCCGACAGGATATAACGTGCGTCCTTGGTAACATCCGCGACGTAGACTGGACGTTTGTGATGAGCTGCTGCCCCGGTGATTCCTGTTCCTATCGGGAGCCGGACCTTGTCGTGACCAGCATCCCAGCCAACCTGGCAGCGTACGTGAAGCTCGTCTTTGTCCAGCAAAAGGATGGCAACGTTCTGCAGGTGGAAATAGTCGCGCGCGATCGTCAGGATTTGCTGCAGCACCTCATCCAGTTCAAAGGTGGAGAGCACTGCCTGACTCGCATCGTACAGCATGGAGATCTTCTGCATGGTTGCTGGTTGCTGGTCCAGATTCTAGCTTCCCCCTCCTCGGTTACGGAGGTTCCGAAAGTAACCTAGCGTGGATGAAAGTCTTACACACTTTTGTCCAAAATCCAGACAGCCCGCTTCCGAAAACACATGCTTGCTCAAGAAAACAAGTAATCCTACCCCTTTGGCCGATTGGAAGCGCGGCTCCAGGCAGCTAACGTCTTGATCATGCCGAAGGCCACCAGGCAGAGCCAGAAGTCCACGATCAGCCCGATATCGATCTGGAAGGGCACGTGGCGCGCCTTTGGCGGCAAATATCTTCCCAGTAGAAAATATGCCGCGTTTCCCCCCAGGACGGCAACCAGGGCGTGAATGAAATTGGCTGCTGGTTTAGACATGGTTTTTGTATGTCCGGTCTTAAAGCTGAGGACTACGCAGGCTGTGGGTGCGTAGCTCGTCCTGCTAACATCCCTTCAGATGCTGCCACCAAGCGCCTCCGTTCAGTACGTCAAAGGGATCGGCCCCCGCCTAGCCGAGCTGCTGGCAGCCAAGGACATTCAGACTCTCGACGACCTGTTGCACTACCTCCCATTTCGCTACGAGGACCGGCTGAACCCCCGGGGCATTTCTGAACTGCGCGCTGGCGAAATGGCCACCGTGATTGCCGAAGTGCGCACCTCGGGTCTCTTCCGCACCCGCCGCATGCCCATCTTTCAAATGACAGCCGGGCAGGGCAGGACGCGACTGAAGTGTATCTGGTTCAACGCCGCTTATCTTCGGGACAAGTTCAAGCCCGGCCAGATCGTCGCGCTTTACGGCAAGGTCGAGGAGGATTACCGGGGCGGCGAACTCCAACTCACTCAGCCTCAATTCGAGATCATCGGGGAAGCTTCCGAAGACAACGCCTCCGACTCCGCCGAACAGAAGCTCGCGGCTTCGCTCGAAATTGGCCGCATCGTGCCCATCTACGAGTCCGCCGGACAAGGCCGTCTGACGTCTCGGTGGTTTCGTCGCATCATCCACACGGCACTAGAAAGCCTCCCGCCGGATTTGCCCGACCCGATCCCTGCGGTGGTGCGCCGTCATCTCAGCCTCATTTCCCCGCGCGAAGCATTGTTGAAAGTTCATTGGCCCGAGGCCGGCGAAAGCATTCAAGACCTGCAATCTTCCCGCACCCCGGCTCACGTGCGCCTCATCTTCGAGGAGCTATTTTTTGTCGAGCTGGGACTTGAGCTTAAACGGCGCGAACAGAAGGCACAAACCGGTATTGCTTTTCAGCTGGATGATCGCGCCCGCGCCGCCATCAAGAAGATTCTCCCATTCCATCCCACGAACGCGCAGAAACGGGTGCTCAAGGAAATCGCGTCCGACATGGAAAAACCTTTCCCCATGCGCCGCCTGTTGCAGGGCGACGTCGGCTCGGGCAAGACCATCGTTGCCTTCGAAGCCGCCATCATTGCCATGGAAAACGGGTACCAGGCCGCACTGATGGCGCCCACCGAAATCCTCGCACAACAGCACTACTTCTCTGCTCGCCGCATCTTGGAAAGCGCGGGCTATCGGGTCGTGCTCCTCACCGGCTCCATGGAAGACGAGCGCAAGCGCGAAACCCGCCGCCACATTTCCCAAGGCAACGCCCAACTGGTGATTGGAACGCATGCCTTGATCGAGCAAAAAGTCGAGTTCGCCAAACTGGGCATGGTGATCGTGGACGAGCAGCATCGCTTCGGAGTGCTGCAGCGCTCCAAGCTGATGAAGAAATCAAGCGAAGATCGTGTGGGGACAGCCCGTGTCGGGACGGCCGACTCGCCCGGCCAAGCCGAGCAAAATTCAGCGGCTTCTCCGGAGCCAGATGTTCTCGTCATGACCGCCACCCCGATCCCGCGCACTCTTGCTCTCACCCTGTACGGCGACCTCGACGTGAGCGTGATCGACGAGATGCCCCCCGGACGCACCCCCATTGTCACCCGCTGCGTATCGGATGAGCGTTCGCCCGAAGTCTGGGATTTCGTGCGCAAGCAGGTGGCCGCGGGACACCAAACCTATGTCGTGTATCCGGTGATCGAGGAAAACGAGGAGACCGAACTAAAAGCGGCCATGAAGATGTACCGAGAACTGAGCAAGCGGGTTTTTCCTGACCTGCGGGTCGCCGTGCTCCACGGCCGCATGGAGCCCGATCTGAAAGAGCAAGTCATGCGCCTGTTCCAGAAAGGCGAACTGGACATTCTCGTAGCCACCACAGTGATTGAAGTTGGCGTGGACGTCTCCAACGCCACGATGATGGTCATCGAACATGCCGAGCGCTTCGGACTGGCCCAGCTCCATCAGCTTCGCGGCCGCATCGGCCGCGGCGCTGCCAAGTCGTACTGTGTCCTCATGACTGGCGGCAAGGTATCCGAAGACGGAGAACGTCGCCTCGATGCCATGGTGCGCACCAACGACGGATTTCAGATTGCAGAACTCGACCTAGAGCTTCGTGGTCCGGGTGAATTCTTCGGTACGCGCCAGGCAGGCATGCCCAGCTTTCAAGTGGTTAGTCTGATCCGCGATCGCCAGCTGCTGGAAGCCGCCAAGCGCGAGGCTGCCGCAGTCCTCGCCGGCCCAAACTCAGAAATCACTCAAGCAGAAATCGACGTAGCCCTGCGTCACATGCGCACCCGCTGGCACAAAAGCTACGGCCTGGTGGAAGTGGGCTAGCCGAGGCCGTGTGGGGACGGGCGACTCGCCCGTCTTGCGTGGGTTGAGTTCCAGGCACGACCAGCCCGAGACTGCCCGATCAGGCAACGCTCGGCATTCTCCAAGATGGCGTGGGATAATCGTCACCGATGAAACTCCAAGGCAACGCCGACCTATACCGCAAACTTCCCTCGGTTGACGAGCTCTTGCGTAGCCCGGAGTTGACGGCACTGGCTTCGAAAGAGGGACAGGTCGCGGTCACCGATGCCGCTCGCGCAGTGCTGGCATCTCTGCGGGAAGAAATTGCCGCCAAGCGGCTCGACGCAAATGGAACCGAGTTGGCTCTTTCTGGACTCGACGACGCAGTGGCGCGGCAAGTTCGGCAAGCGCTGAAGCATTCGCTGCGAACTGTCATCAATGCCACCGGAGTCATTCTGCACACGAATCTGGGACGTGCCCCGCTCCCGGCTTCGGCGCTGGAGCACATCCGCGAGATTGCCGGCAGTTATTCGAATCTTGAGTTCGACGTCGAAACCGGCGAGCGCGGCCAGCGCGATGTGCACGTAGACCGCTTGTTTCGCAAACTCCTCGATGAACCCGGGGGCGTCCATGTAGACGCGGGCGTCCCCGCCCGTGTGCCTGAGGCAACCATTTCCACCATCGTGGTCAACAACAATGCCGCAGCCGTCCTCCTCGCGCTCAATACTCTGGCGGAAGGCGGCGAGGTCATTGTTTCCCGCGGAGAGCTGGTCGAGATCGGTGGCTCGTTCCGCATCCCGGATGTCATGTCAAAATCGAATGCACTCTTGCGGGAAGTGGGTACAACCAACCGCACTCGCATCGGCGATTACGAAAAGGCGATCAACGAAAAAACCCGGCTGCTGCTGCGCGTGCATCGCTCCAACTTCCAGATCACCGGATTCACCGAGCAACCGCAAATCGAAGAACTGGTTAACCTGGCTCGCCAACGCAACGTCCCGCTGCTGGAGGATCTGGGCAGTGGTGCATTGTTCGACCTGCGATCCGTTGGTGTGAATGGCGAGCCCAGCGTACTTGACAGCCTGCGCCAGGACGTGGATGTGGTCACCTATAGCGGAGATAAATTACTAGGCGGTCCCCAAGCGGGGATGCTGAGCGGCCGCGCTGATCTGATCGCTCGCATGCGTTCGAATTCGTTGTTTCGCGCGCTCCGTGTGGACAAACTGACCTACGCAGCGCTCGAAGCAACGTTGCTTGCCTATGTGAAAGGTAAGCATGATGCAATCCCGGTTCTGCGTATGATGCGTCTGTCGAAAGAAGAGATCGGAAGGCGTGCGGAAGCCGTCGCGGAGAGAATTCAGTCTTCCAAGTTGTCGGTGGAAATGCTGGACGGCGAATCCGTGATTGGAGGCGGCGCCGCGCCCTCTGCAATGCTACCAACGCGATTGCTGGCGATAACTTGCGACGGCCTGAACGCCGACGAACTCTCAGGACGCCTGCGCGCCGATGATCCGCCCGTCATCGCGCGGGTGGAAGAAGGACGCGTGCTGCTCGATCTGCGAACAGTATTTCCGGAGCAGGACGAGGAGGTAGTACAGGCGCTCAAACAAGTCGCTGAAGAATGATGCTGTGTCACTCAAGTATTCTCCGTGTCTCCGTGCCTCCGTGGTGAAATAACATAGTGGCGACCCTTTACACCATCGGCCATTCCACTCGCGACGTGGATGAATTCATGGCAGTCCTGCAAGCCCACTCCATTCAGACCCTGGTCGATATTCGCTCCTTTCCCATGTCACGCCGCTTGCCTCATTTCAATCGCGAGGCTCTGGAGAAAACCTTGCCCGAGGCCGGGATTCGGTACTTCTGGCTCAAGGAGCTTGGCGGACGACGCAAGAAGCTCCGCGACGACTCGCCCAACGTCGCGCTTCGCAATGACAGCTTCCGCAATTATGCCGACTACATGCTCACGGAGGATTTCCATCGCGGCATCGCCGAATTGATCAAACTGGCCGAGCAGTCGCGCACTGCTTACATGTGCGCCGAACGCGTGTATTTTCGCTGCCATCGCATGCTGGTTTCCGATTGGCTTGTAGCCCACGGGCACGAAGTCTTTCATGTCGATGGAACCGGACCGGTCAAAAGGCATGAGCTAATGGCGGAAGCGCGGTTGATGGATGGTCAGGTCATCTATCGCGGCGACCGGCTGCTCTGAGCAGATACGTCGGCCCGCCGCGAGGCGCTTCCTGCCCACCTGATTTAGACTTTCAATTGCGCTGCAAAGAGGTGACTATGGCCGAACGTTCTCCGCAGACTCTTGCCAATCATGTGCGACTTGATCCTCCGTTCCACTACTTTCTGCTACCGGTTTTCGCAATCTCCTGGATCGTAAGTGTGGTCCTGCTGCTGCGGCACCCTGGTTTGATGCACCTCTGGATCGTGGCCTTTGTCACGGCGATAATTGTTGCGGTCATCAAGTCCCGGCTATACGCGCTCAAGGTACAGGACCGCGTCATAAGGCTTGAAGAGCGACTGCGGCTCGCGGTGTTGCTGCCCGATTCCCTGCGCACACAAATCGTGAAGCTCAGCGAGGGCCAGTTCATCGCACTGCGCTTTGCCTCGGACGAAGAGGTGCCGGCGCTGGTCGAACGGACTCTGTCCGCGAATCTCGCGCCCGCTGAGATCAAGAAAGCCATACAGCATTGGCGTCCGGATTATTGGCGAGTCTGAAGGCGTTCGGCAAGCCGTCCCATTGAGCGAGCAAAATAACGTTCTTGTTTTCCTCAGAGGGCCCGACCGCTAAACTGTCTGCATGATTGTTGGCACCGGCATCGACATAGCTGAAGTACCACGCATCGAAGCGTCCATCGTCCGCTTCGGCAATCGCTTCCTGCATCGGATCTTTACCCAGGCCGAGATCCGATACTGCGAATCGAAGGCCAATCGGGTAGAGCGCTACGCCGCCCGCTTCGCCGCGAAAGAAGCCGCCATGAAGGCCATCGGCACCGGCTGGAATCATGGGGTCACCTGGCGCGACGTTGAAGTGTGCCGCCAGCCCGGAGGCCGTCCCACTATCGCATTCCACGGCAAGGCTGCGGAGTTCGCGGCCAAGCTCGGCGCAGTCCATATTGCGCTTTCGCTTTCCCACACCAAAGAGTACGCCATCGCGCAGGTCATCCTAGAAAGCTGACGGAGCAACTGCTCGGCCGGGACGGGCGAGTCGCCCGTCCCCACACGATCCTATGCGGGCGGAAATGGCTGAGTGCTGACGGCTGAACGCTGAGTGCTTCTGTTAGACTGTCGCATTCCAGAGCGAACATTCGCATGTCCGTTATAAGTGAAATTCCTCCGATCAGCCGAATGAGTACGGCGGAAACAACCCGCGAGCGTTCCCTGCTTGCGGGCGTGGCCATCAGTAGCTTCGCCGCGCTGCTGCTGGAATTGGCGCTGACCCGACTGTTTTCCGTCGTGCTGTTTTATCACTTCGCTTTCCTGGCAATTTCAATCGCACTGCTCGGCCTCGGCTCAGGCGGAGTGTTCGCGTACCTAGGAAAGAGCTGGTTGGACCGCTTCTCTACCCGCTCCCTGCTTTCATGGCTGTGTGTTAGTAACGCTTTGGTTGTTCCCGTTGTTTTGGAAATCGTGCTGCACATTCCAGTTTCACTGGAGGTGTCGCGAGCCAATTTTCTCCGGCCTACGGCGATCTATCTGGCTTCCGCAGTACCATTCTTTGTCACAGGTCTCGAGTTCTCGATCCTCTTTGCTCGCGAATCACGACACATTTCGCGGCTCTACGGAGCGGACCTGCTAGGCGGCGCGCTGGCTTGTTTGGGGGTTGTTCCTCTGCTCAACTGGCTGGGCGGTCCAAACACGGTGCTGTTCGCAGCCGTGATGGCCGCCGTCGCGGGAGCCGCGTGGGCCACCAACGTTGCCCTGCGGAAGCTCACACTCGGCCTGACTGCAGCTCTCCTGCTGCTAATCGCCGCGAATCGTTCGGGAACGCTGATCGACGTCGTCTATGCCAAAGGACTGTTTCGTGACAAGGCCTGGGTCGAGTTCGCACGCTGGAACGCGATCTCCCGCGTGGAAGTAGATCGACAAGGTGAGGCAAAGGCCGTGGTGATTGATGCCGACGCATCCACCTACATCATGAACGCCGATCCGAAGCAGTGGCAGGGCACGGCCTGGCAGAAGGACTTGATGTCCGCGCCCCCGGCACTGGCTAACATTCTGCGCCCGCACGGGGAGTACGCCATCATTGGACCGGGCGGCGGAGTCGATGTGCTTCGCGCCGTGGCGAACGGCAGCCCCAGCGTCACCGGAATTGAGATCAATCCGATTATTGCCAACACGGTGATGCGCGGCCGCTACGCGGATTATTCGTATCACTTGTATGAGCGGCCCGAGGTGCACATCCAAGTCACCGACGGACGGTCGTTTGTCCGCAATGCGAAGCAGAATTTCGACGTGGTTCAGATGACTCTGGTCGATACATGGGCCTCAACCGCCGCAGGCGCTTTCGCCCTCAGTGAGAACAGTCTCTATACCGTGGAGGCATTTCGGGAATACTTCGAACACCTGAAACCCGACGGCATGATCGCCGTTACTCGCTGGGAGTTTCGCCAGCCACGCGAAGCCTTGCGCGTGGTTTCGGTCGCGATGCAAGCGCTGCACGAGCTTGGAGTGCGAAATCCTGCCGGGAATTTCATGGTTGTGTCTGAAGGAGATCTGGACGAAGACGGAATTCCAGTGGTCGTGCTGGCCAAGAAAAGTGCTTTTACGGCTGAGGAAGAGGATGCGGTGCGGGCACACCTGCGAAGCTATCCCTCCCTGGCAGTGCTGTATCTCCCTTCTGACCCGAAAGAGAATCCGTTTTCTGCCCTGATCGCGCACAACGATCCTTATGCTTTTGCGCAACAGTACCCGTATGACGTGGCGCCGGTGAACGATAACGCGCCCTTTTTCTTTTTCACCCTGAAGCTGGACCAGATACTCCACCACAAGGGTTTGAGCCATGGTATCGACTGGAAGGTGAACCTGGGTGTCGTCGTACTGGCCATGGTGCTCGTGATTTCTTTCGGCGCGGTGCTCGCGTTCCTGGTGATCCCCTTGGCCGTGCGTGGCGGGCGCGGGCAACAGCACCCGGTCCGTCTCGTGTATTTTGTCGCAGTAGGCTTGGGATACCTCCTGGCGGAGATCGCTTTCATCCAGCGCTTCGTTCTGTTTCTCGGGCACCCCACCTATGCCCTCACCGTGGTCGTATTTCTGCTTCTCCTTTCAAGCGGCGCCGGTAGCCTGGCATCCCGCAAATGGCTGGCCCAGACCCAACGCGCATGGCTTCCGCTGGCCTTCATCGCAGGCGCTCTTCTACTTTACGTTTTCATTTTGCCGGGACTCCTGAACGCGCTGGAAGGGCTTCCCTTCGAGGCAAAATTGCTGGTGAGCGCCGCATTGCTGGTTCCGCCGGGGTTTGCCATGGGGATGCCGTTTCCCACCGGGTTGCGGGCACTGGCCAGCATTCCCGTGCCGGAGTTTCCCGCAGCCGCCAAAGGTGAATTCCAGGAAAATGCTGTGGAGTGGGCGTGGGCTATGAACACGGGTTCCAGCGTATTAGGTTCGGTGCTGGCAATGGTGATTGCCATTCAATTCGGGCTGAATGTCACTCTGGCTGGCGGAGCCGGAGCGTATGTGTTGGCCATTCTGCTGTCTGGAACTCTGCAGCCGCGTCGCGCCTGATGTGAAGCCCAGACCAGCGGTCTGCTATCATGCTGGCATTCGCTTTGTTTTTTCCGGTTGCCACGGAGAATGTTGCCATGACCTTCTTAGGGAGAATCAGTGCCTAGCCAGAAACAGTTGAAGTGGTCTCAGCTGAAGGTCGGGCTCACGGTGCTGGCCGCCAGCATCACTTTAGGCATTCTGATCTTACTCATGACTGGCACCAGCGGTTTCCTTACTAAGAAGATCACTCTGAAATCATATTTCGATAATGCCGGCGGGTTGAGGGAGGGAGCGCCGGTGCGGCTTCAGGGTGTAGATATTGGCAATGTCACTGACGTCCGGGTCGTATCCGACCCTAGCAGGAAGCTGACACCGGTTGAAGTGACATTGAAAGTCAGCACGAAATATCACAACAATTTGCGCAAGGATTCAGTCACCTTGCTTTCGACCGCTGGCGTATTGGGCGAAACCTACATCGATATTGACAGTGCCCTAGCCAAAGGGCCAGAGGCCCAACAAGGGGACGTGCTCGCTACTCGCGAGACTGCGCAGATCGAGGACGTGGTTCGCGCCAGCCAAAGCACACTGCAAAACCTGGACGCGCTGGAGAAACGCGTGGATCGGATCCTGGCATTTGTAGAGAGCGGCCAAGGCTCCATTGGCAAGGTAATCTACGATCCCAGCCTCTACAATCGGCTTAACGCCACCATTGTTCAATTTCAGGGCTTGGTCAACGACGTGATCTCGGGCAAAGGCAGCATTGGCAAGCTACTCGTCGACGATGAGCTTTATCGCAACGCCAATGCAACGGTCGCCAAGTTGAATGCCATCATCGACGATCTGAACGCTGGCAACGGCACTGCCGGTAAGTTTCTGAAGGATCCCACTCTCTACAATACCGCTAACGATACTATCGCCAACGTCAAGAAAATAACCGACGACGTGAACGCCGGCAAAGGCGCTCTTGGCGTTTTGGCCAGGAACCAGGAGTTTGCCAACAAGTTGCAAAACACCATGAGCAAACTCTCGGACCTGAGCGACCGGATGAATTCAGGCGAGGGCACGATAGGGAAGCTGCTGCAGGATCCGTCAGTCTACAACAATACCAACCAGTTGCTCCAGGACACCCAGGAACTGATCAAAGCAATACGTCAAAATCCCAAGAAGTATCTGACCATCCACCTGAAGATTTTCTGAGCTGCTCACTTCATTGCTGGACGAAGCTTGGCTCGCTGCGCGCGCCCGGCGAAGTCGCATCGGCCTGTTCGTGGGCATGATAGCTGGAGCGCACCATTGGCCCTGATTCCACGTGGCGGAAGCCGAACCGCAGGGCCTCCTCTTTCAAGTATCGGAATTCATCCGGCGTGTAGAAGAGCGCAATGGGCAGGTGGTCGCGCGATGGGCGCAGGTACTGGCCGACCGTCAAGATGTCGACACCGCGCGAACCAAGGTCGCGAAAAACTTCCACCAGTTCGGAGACCGTTTCCCCCAGACCAACCATGACACCGGACTTCGTCACCATGCCCGGTGAAAACTTCTTGGCATTCTCCAGCACCCGCAGCGTACGCTCATAGCGGGCACCGGACCGGACGACCCGATAAAGCCGCGGCACCGTCTCTGTATTGTGATTCAAGACATCAGGCTTGGCATCGAGAACGATTCGCAACGCCTCGTCGATGCCCTGGAAATCGGGAATCAGAACTTCGATGCGGCACTCGGGAGACAACCCGCGAATTTCACGAATAGTCTCCGCGAAAACCCGCGCTCCGCCCAAATTATCGTCGTCCCGGTTAACGCTGGTCACAACCGCGTGCTTCAAGCCAAGCGTCGCTACCGCTGCGGCAACGCGTCGGGGCTCGTCCCAATCAATCGCTCCAGGTTTGCCCTTGGGCACCGCACAAAAACCGCAGCGCCGGGTGCAGATGTCGCCTAAAAGCATGAATGTAGCTGTACGGTGATTCCAGCACTCCCCAATGTTGGGGCACTGCGCCGATTCGCAAACCGTGTGCAATCCCAACCCGCGGGCTAGCTTCTTGAGATTATGGAAGTTCTCGCCCACGGGAGCTTTGGCCTTAAGCCATTCCGGCTTGGGCCGCCGGATCGGCGGCCCGAGCTCAATCTGGACGAACTGAGAAGCACCTGCCATCTGCACTTTCGATTCTACATGCCCGATTGGCGATTCGCGAAGCGGCGCTCGGTCTTCCCGCTAAGGTTGTTTAACAGGTTGCAGAGAAACTCAGATTTTGGGTGGAGCAGCCCGACGTGAACGCTTTCAGCGAACATCTGGGGCCGCGCAAGAAAGCACTATCAAGCATCAGCCCCTGAGGGGTGACCGATAGTAGCCCAGGACGGAAGTCCTGGGTAAGAGCGAGAAAAGGAGTTAGGCCCCGCATGGGCGCCGCAGCAGTTCGCGTGCAGATTTCTCCAACGCGCACAGAGTTGAGGGTACGTTCGGCGGCTCAGGTAACGGGATAACAAAGACGAGTTTTTCCGCAGCCAGTTCGGCCCCCGCGAGCTAACCTTCCAGATAAGCGTCAATCCACTCTTTGATTCTGAAACGGCGGTCGTCCTGGTTGTCGAAGCGGATACCGAAAGTTTTGCCGTTCATGTTGCGCCAGGTCACCGTGCCGCGAACCCATATGCGCGGCAAGGTCAGCAAAGCGAACGAGACCTCTCCCGACTGCCCGACCGCGATATCCTCGGCGCTGCGCAGGGACATCCCCCCGGAGCTAATTTCAATACTGGTTGCGGTCATTTTGCGACCATCGTTCATCACCAGGGAGATTTCCGTGATCACCGGAATGCGCACGTAGCGCCGCATCTCGTGCAATACGAGCATTTGCGTGGCCCGCACCAATTTCAGAACTGCCGGACGCTCCAGCGGCTCGTGGAAAATGGCATTGATCCCGTATTTCGAGTAGCGCATCGCATCCTGGGCGCTGCCACCAACGGCATAGAGCACGATCCTGCTATTCGAGGCCGAGGTGCGCGCGGACTCCATTACGGCCTGAGCCTCCGGGCCCAGCTTGATCACGCAAGCCTCGAATTTTTCCTTCTTCAGCCGTTCGACTGCATTTCCGGTCAGCGAGACGCTCTCGATCCCAAACTGCCGAAAACACTCCGAAAAAGTATTTCTGGCCGGCTCCTTCAAGTCGATTAGAGCCACCCGAGCCGAGGCCTTTTTGGTGCTAAGGGTAGGCATGACAGCGGTTCCAAAGGCTTTGTCCATAGACGGGTGTTCTTGCCGTGAAAATCTATTCTGTATTGCACTATCGGCATTGGCAAAGGAGAAGAAGGCCAATCCCCGAGTACTAAGGTCTCGTTACCACAGGTGGAAGGAGGAGTCCAAAAGTTCCTTGCCAAAACGGTACGGGAAGTGCTCAGGGTGGCGCGACACTCCTGTCCGGGCTCTTAGGTGTGCACTCCGGGCACGAGCTAGGTCCTGTAAGCGCGAAAATCTTGAGGAGTCTTTCAGTAGGCCGCTGGGCGAGGCAACGCTACTCCGTCCAGCGCCGGAAAAGCAGCGCGCCGTTGGTTCCGCCGAAGCCGAATGAATTGGACATGGCATATTCCACGTCCGCTTTTCTGGGGTGGTTGGGGACGTAGTCGAGGTCACACTCAGGGTCCGGATTATCCAGGTTGGCGGTCGGAGGCAAGAGCTGGTCGCGAAGCGCGAGGACGGTAATGCCAGCCTCGAGTCCGCCGGCGCCACCCAGCAGATGCCCGGTCATCGATTTGGTCGAACTCACCGCCAGCTTGCGGGCATGATCGCCGAAGGCGCGCTTGATCGCGATAGTTTCCATCTTGTCGCCGAGATCGGTCGACGTGCCGTGTGCGTTGATGTATCCCACGTCTTGCGGCTGGAGCTTGGCATCGTTCAGCGTATTGAGCATCACGCGATAGGCGCCATCGCCGTTCTCGGCCGGCTGGGTGATGTGGTGGGCATCGCCGCTCATGCCGTAACCCACGATTTCAGCCAGAATCTTGGCTCCGCGGCGGCGGGCAAATTCCAGCTCTTCGAGAATAAGGATTCCAGCCCCTTCGCCGATCACGAATCCGTCGCGTCCAGAGTCCCAGGGACGGCTGGCTTTCTCGGGTGCATCGTTGCGCGTCGAGAGGGCACGCATGGCGGCGAAACCACCAACGCCCATGGGAGTGATAGCAGCTTCGGTCCCGCCCGCGATCATGACGTCGGCGTCGCAACGCTCGATGATCTTGTAGGCATCTCCGATGGAGTGCGCACTGGAGGTGCAAGCCGTACACGTGGCCTCGTTTGGCCCTTTGGCGTTGTAGCGGATACTAATGTGTCCCGCGGCCAGATTCACGATGGAGGCTGGAATGAAAAACGGAGAGATCTTGCGGGGGCCGCCATTAAGCAGATTCAGATGCTCGCGCTCGATCACGTCGAACCCGCCGATTCCGGAGCCGATGTGTACTCCGGCCCGGGTCGAAATCTCTTCTGTGACGTCCAGGCCCGAGGCTTTCATGGCCTCGTCCGCCGCCGCCAGGGCCAGATAGATGAAGCGGCCCATCTTCTTCAGTTCTTTTTTCTCGACGAACAGTAGCGGATCAAAGTTCTTGACTTCAGCCGCGATCTGGCAAGCGAACTGCTCGGCATCGAAGTGGGTGATGCGGGCCACCCCGCTCTTGCCTGCGAGCAGGTTCTTCCAAATCTCTTCGGTGGTGTTGCCCACCCCGCAGATCAGGCCAATGCCAGTGACTACGACCCGTCTCGCCAACTACTTCCCGCCTTTCGCGTGTTTGCCGATGTAATCCACCGCATCCTGTACGGTACGGATCTTTTCGGCGTCTTCGTCGGGAATCTCGATCTCGAAGGCTTCTTCAAAAGCCATCACCAGTTCCACAGTGTCTAGAGAGTCAGCGCCGAGGTCGTCCACAAATGAGGCTGTCTGCGTTACTTCGCCCTCATCCACTCCCAGTTGTTCCACGATAATTTGTTTTACTTTTTCGTCAACGGCTGCCATGAGTTCTCCTTGCGGTTGCGTATGTGAATGGGAGTCAGACCCACCCTGGACCTTGATTACGTTGCCACGATGGAGGACGGGCGTCTCGCCCGTCCAGCCGAGCGGGGACGCCCGGCCTCCATTGAAGAGGTGCAACTTACTTGGCTACTTTGGCGTGCTTATCGATGTAGTCGATGGCATCCTGAACCGAGCGGATCTTCTCCGCGTCCTCATCTGGAATCTCCAGATCGAATGCTTCTTCGAGCGCCATCACCAGTTCAACCTGGTCCAGCGAATCGGCGCCTAAGTCGTCCACGAACGAAGCGCTGGGCGTGACCTCGGCTTCGTCAACTCCCAATTGCTCACTGACAATCTGCTTAACTTTTTCACTGCTCTGTGTCAATTTGTCTCCAGCGGCCATAGCAATCCACCTCCCGAGGAATAAGAAAAGGGGAACGAGTAGTGTACTGGCCAGCACGAATCGATGTAAAGGCGAGTCCCGCCGCAACCGAACCTGACTCGGTCGGCTCTAAGAAGGCCCACAAGAATCCTAACCGCTGGCAGTTGCCGGGTCAACGTGTGACTGTGTAGGCGCCGGCGTCCACGTGTGCAGTTCCATGACATCCTTTACACGTCCACGGCCGTGCGCTGCCCTACACAGGGGCCGCTTTACGCGTGTACCGCCGCCGGCTTGGTCGAGAGCAATTGCCGCAGCACGAATTGCAGGATTCCGCCATTGGCGTAGTACTGCGCTTCCTGCGGCGTGTCAATTCGCACCAGCGTCCTGAATTCAGTTGTCTTGCCGTTCGCACTCGCCAGCACTTTCACCTGCCGGCCGGGCGCGAAGCTTCCCATCAGATCACGAATGCCAGTGATCTCGAAGACTTCCTCGCCCGTCAAGCCCAGCGACTGCGCGGTCTCGCACTCAAGGAACTGCAAGGCCAGAATGCCCATTCCAACCAGGTTGGAGCGGTGAATGCGCTCGTAACTTTCAGCGATGACGGCACGCACTCCGAGCAGGAGCGGCCCCTTCGCAGCCCAGTCGCGCGAGGAACCGGAGCCGTACTCTTTTCCGGCGAGGATCACGAGCGGGATTTTCTCCGCGATGTACTTTTCCGACGCCTCAAAGATGCTCATTTCGGCGCCATCGGGCAGGTGACGGGTGAATCCGCCTTCGAGGTTGGGAACCATCTTGTTGCGCAAGCGGACGTTGGCAAAAGTTCCGCGCACCATGACTTCGTGATTGCCGCGACGCGAGCCGTAGGAATTGAAGTCGCCAGGCTTGACGCCGTGCTCGATCAGATACTTTCCCGCTGGGCTATCTTTCTTGATGGACCCCGCCGGCGAGATGTGATCGGTGGTCACGCTGTCGCCGAGCACGGCCAACACGCGCGCATTCCTGACTTCTTCGACCGCGATTGGCTTCAGCGTCATGCCATCGAAGTACGGAGCGCGGCGAATGTAAGTCGAATTGTTGTCCCACGAGTAGGTCTCGCCCTTGGGCACAGGCAGGGAGCGCCAGCGGTCGTCCCCGTGATACACCTCGCCGTAGCTTCGCCGGAACATGTCCGACGAAATCGATTTCTTGATGGCCTCATCCACTTCACTTCGGGACGGCCAAATGTCCGCCAAATATACCGGCTTGCCTTGCTTGTCGTTCGCAATCGGATCTTTACGCAAATCGAGGTCGATACGGCCCGCGAGTGCGAAGGCCACGACCAGCGGCGGGGACATTAAGTAGTTGGCGCGAACGTCGGGATTAATGCGGCCCTCGAAGTTGCGATTGCCGGAGAGCACGGACGCGACCACCAGATTCTGTTCATCAATCGCTTTCGAAATCTCTTCCGGTAGCGGACCAGAGTTTCCAATGCACGTGGTGCAGCCGTAGCCCACGATGTGAAACTTCAATTTTTCCAAATACGGAGTCAGCCCGGCGCGCTCCAGATAATCGCGCACGACCTTTGAGCCAGGAGCCAGCGAAGTCTTCACCCAGGCTGGAACTTGCAAGCCACGCTCGACAGCCTTTTTCGCCAGCAAGCCTGCGGCAACCATCACCGAAGGGTTCGACGTGTTGGTGCAGCTCGTTATGGCCGCAATCACCACGCTACCGTGGCGCAAGGCCGCCGCCACATTTCGAGGAACGTGCTCCTCAACCAGATGGTCCATGCTTCCCCCCGCCGGATTACCGCCTTCCTGTTCCCAGCGCTGCAATGGCTTCGGCGGGGTTCCCGCCGGGGCGGCAGTCTGCGCGGAAAGCGTCGCGCTGGACTTCGGTTTCAGAAGTGATGGCAGCGCCGCTCGAAAGCAATCACCCGCCATGGCCAGTGCCACACGGTCCTGCGGACGCTTGGGGCCGGCTAAGCTGGATTCCACCGTGTCCAAATCAAGCGCGAGCAGTTCGGAATATTGCGCCTCGGGCGTCTTCTCATCGTGGAACAATCCTTGCTCGCGGCAGTAGGCCTCGACCAACGCAATTTGTTCCTCGGAGCGTCCGGTCAGACGCAAGTAGGTGAGGGTTTCTTTATCGACGGGGAAGATGCCGCAAGTCGCGCCGTACTCTGGAGACATGTTGGCGATGGTGGCGCGGTCGGCGAGCGGAAGTTCCTGCAAGCCAGGTCCGAAATACTCGACAAATTTCCCGACAACGCCATGCTTACGCAGCATCTCGGTAACGGTCAGCACCAGGTCGGTAGCGGTGGCGCCCTCGCGCAGTTTGCCAGTCAACTTCACGCCAACCACTTGCGGAATCAGCATGGACACCGCTTGACCCAGCATTGCGGCCTCAGCTTCGATTCCGCCCACGCCCCAGCCCAGCACTCCGAGACCGTTGATCATGGTGGTGTGGGAATCGGTGCCGACAAGAGTATCGGGATAAGCCACACGCTTACCGTTCAACTCGTGCACGTAGACAACCCGTGCTAGGAACTCAAGGTTGACCTGATGCACAATGCCGGTATCAGGTGGAACGATCGCGAGATTCCGGAAAGCAGTTTGCCCCCAGCGCAGAAATCCGTAGCGTTCCTTGTTGCGGAGAAACTCGAGTTCGGCATTCAGTTGGAATGCCTGTGGCGTGCCGAATTCGTCCACTTGCACCGAGTGGTCGATAACCAACTCAGCTGGCTGCAAGGGATTAATCAACGCGGGATCGCCGGAGAGCAGCTTCATGGCGTCACGCATGGCGGCTAGGTCAACAACCGCGGGCACCCCGGTGAAGTCCTGCATCAGTACGCGGCTTGGGGTGAATGCGATTTCCTTGTCCGGCTTCGATTTGCTGTTCCATGCCGCGAGCGCGCGGATATCCTCTTTGGTCACACTGCGGTCGTCTTCGGTGCGCAGCAAATTCTCCAGAAGAATGCGCAGCGAGAAAGGAAGATGCTTGGTCGAAATGCCCTGCTTGTCGAGCGCGTCGATGCGATAGATCTCGTAGTCGTGGCCAGCAACGCGGAGAATGGAACGGCTGCCAAAGCTGTTCATAGAAGATTGCCTTCCTGAAGAAATAGATGCGGCACCGGGGCGGTGAGAACCAAGCCGGAGCAACGATGCTCACCCAAGTAATTAGTTTAGTCGTTCTGGAAGCGATTGCGTAGTCCGGCGGCCGAACGGAGATGACCGCTCATCAAGGAGCGGCGATCGTGTACTCGAAGTCGTACGAATGCTTTCCCTCGGCGATCTTGATCTCCATCTTGCCGGCAATACCAACCAGCTGACCGGTGCCGGAATCGGGTACGACCGTAACACTCAACTGCGGGACACCGCGCGTCATGGTGCCACTGTGCTGCAGTGCGAAGCTGCCACTGCGGCCATGCAGCGTCCCCGTGACCCGCTCCATCGCAACGTAACCTGCCGAGCCCTTCACATCCGTCATGGCGGTCAACATCTGGCCCTTACTGGTAGCTTCGAGATCGCCGTGAAACTGTTTGTCGATTGACATCCTGCCCACGGTTGGATCGCCGACTTTGTCCTCCGGCGCTTGAGGATTCAACCTCACTTCAAATGGTCCGCTCGCATGCGTCGTCATGGCCCCCCCTTTTTTGACTGCATTTGGAACCGGATCAGGAGCCGGACTTGGAGCCGACGCCTGTGTCTGCGGATACGCCGCCGTTCCAAAGCTGCAAACGCCAAGAAACAGCCAGATAATCGTGGTGACACCAATTCCAGCGTAAAATCGCTTCGTCATACTTGCTCCGTTGTGCCCGCTATGGCTTCCGTAGCCGACGGGAAGAGTGCACTACCACCCATTCGGGACCGGGATCCGGTTGTCCTCTTTGCTAGTGCGCGGCAATCCATACTTGATAAACGACGACTGCCATCATGAACAAAAGGTAGATTCGAAGCGCCCAGAGCACGACGAGCTCGGGACCTTTGAGGTGCCGTCGCGGGATATGATGCTTCTTTGCCCGAACCAGCTGATCGTGTTCGAGCGACGATAAGACCCAGCTTTGATCCGAACTGGCTTGATCCGAATGGGGTCCCAAAACTTTCGCATCCTCTTTTCTCACCATAATTCTCCTACTTCCCACCCAAAGCCGCAAAGATGTTTGGCGCAATCACACTGATCCCGAAGAGCACACCCGCGGCGGTCAAAATAAATACCACGCCAGTGGACAGCACGTTTGCCCAAACCGGACTGACAAGGTTGCCCATGATTTCCTTGTCATTCACCAGCATGAACAGGAACACCAGAGCCGGAGGCATGGCCAGAACCGCGACCACGTTTACGACCAGAACCACATACACCAGCGGCAGCCCTGGGATTAGAACGATAGCCGCCGCAGCCGCGGCGCACAGAGTCAGCACGGAGTAAAAGGACTTGCCTTGTCCCATGGGAAGGTTAAGGCTGTGCGGTTTGTGGGTGACCTCTCCGAAGGCATACGCCGAGGAAGTGGAAATCGTGATGGAAGCGACGATCCCGGCCTCAACCATGCCAAGGGCAAACAGCGACGCGCCGAATCGGCCGATCAGCGGCTGGAGAGCTTGCGCAAACTCGGCCGCCTGAAAATTGTCCGCGCTCATCTGATGGGCGAACAACGGTGCCGTCGCCAGAATCGCGGCCACTGCCGCGGCAGTTGCCAGTGCGGCCCCTAACACAGTGTCAATGCGGCCGAATCGGATGTCCTTTATGGTAAGTCCCTTGTCGACAGTTGCGCTCTGCTGAAAGAAAAGCATCCAGGGAGTGACCGTCGCTCCGATGTCGGCCAGTACGATCAATAGAGTGTCCTTGTTGAAGCCGGGAAGCGGCTGCCACGTGATCAATGAGTGGCCCACCGAGTGCCAATTCGGGTGGGTCATGAGCGCAACTGGAATAAACACCAGGTTGAATGCGGCTGCGGCGAGCGTGATCCGTTCCCAGGTCCAATAGCGGTGGCTCATCAGCGCTGCGTACAGAATGACGAGGGCGATGAGAATTGCCATCCATGGAGGCACGCCGAAGAAACCCAGGCCCGCTCGAATGGCAATGAACTCGGTGATAAGAGTAAGGAAGTTCCCGATTGCCAAGTCGATCATCGAAAACCATCCCCAGAATGGCCCGAAGCGGTCGAAGATCAGCTCCGCGTGCCCGCGATGGGTTGCGGCGCCGAGGCGCACGGTCATCTCCTGCACAACAATAGCCATGCAAAACGTGATGGCCACGAACGGAATGAAGAATCCGATGCCAAACTTCGCGCCCGTAGCCGCGTAGGAGAGCATGCTGGGCCCGTCGTTCTCTCCCAGCATGACCAGAACCCCGGGGCCGACGAGCAACCACAGCAACCGCGCTCCGGAAAAAAAGCCGCGCTGAGCGCGTGCTGCTGACACGCGGACGCGATCATGCGCCCGATCCACATCTTCGTGGGTGATAACGACGGCTTCTTCTTTGCCGGCAATGCGCGTCGTCTGTGGGGGTTGTGAACCTACGCTCATGGTCGAATCAGTTAGCGTGAGTATACATCAACAGGTAAACTACGGTTAATTACCGTGACTGCTTAAGAGGAGGGTGGAAGGAAATACGCCGCGATTTGCTCGGCTCACCGGTTACCCAGACTCTCTCCGCAGCTGAACGGCCGAGCGCAACTGTTCCCGCATCGGTAGCCAGGGTCAAGGTTTGATCGTAGTTCCGTCCCGCGACGTGCACTCGCGCCCCAGGACGGACGCCTCGGCCTTCCAGGAATTCCAGCAAGTGGCGGTCGCGCTCATAGATCCCGCTGACGACATAGTTCTTTCCGGCTTCGGCATGGGCGAGAAGCACCAGGCCCCGGCGACGGCGGCTGCCGGGACTCTCGAGTTCGCTGAGATTGCCGTGAGGGCAGGCGCCTCCGCGGCCCAGCTTGGCCAGCAACCGGGCTTCAAAGTCGGGCGAGACGGCATGTTCCAAACGCTCGGCTTCGTCGTGAACCCGGTACCACTCCATCCCAAAGATCTCGGAGAGCATGCGCTCGATGAGGTGATGGCGAAGGGTGGTTTTGCGTGCGATCTTGCGTCCGGCCGAGGTCAGCCCGACGTGGCCGCCACTCTGGACTCTTACCAGCCCGTCTTTTTTCAACCGGCGCAGAGCCATGGTGACAGCGGGGGGCGACACTGATAGCCAGTGAGCAAGCGTGGCCGAGATCACAGTCTCGCCTTCGCTCTCGGCCTCGAGAATTGCTTTGAGGTAGTCCTCCTTGGAGACGGTGATCATTTAGGGAAATTATACGACGGAGTTAAGTACAGTTAATACAAATCCACCACGGAGAAGAAAAGAGCAACGCTGTAGTTTAAATGCCGAGCTTCTCCGTGTCTCCGTGGTGAAATTTGACATCATCTGCTCCGGCCCCTAACCTTGTTTATCCCGAGCTATGAAAGTCCTCGTCATCGGAAGCGGTGGACGCGAGCATGCGCTGGTTTGGAAACTGCGCCAGTCCCCGCGTGTTTCGCAGATTTATTGCGCGCCGGGCAATGCGGGGATTGCCGCGGAAGCCGCGTGTTTGTCCGCTGACGTAAGGAATGTCGAGTCGCTGCTGGCGCTGGCGGTGCAGATAAAGCCCGACCTGACTGTCGTCGGTCCAGAGTTGCCGCTGCAACTGGGCGTGGTGGACGAGTTTACCCGGCACGGATGGAGGATCTTCGGTCCCACCCGGGCTGCGGCACGACTTGAGTCCAGCAAGAGTTTCGCCAAAGAATTCATGCAGCGCCGTCACATACCGACGGCGCACTATGCCATTTGCAATACGCTAGAGGATGTTGGCGACGCCTTGCCCCATTTTCACATGCCAGTCGTGGTGAAAGCGGACGGATTGGCCGCGGGCAAGGGCGTGGTGATCTGCAAGAGCAAAGAAGAGGCTTCGGCGGTGGCGGCGGAGATGCTGAGTGGAAAAATGCTTGGCGAGGCCGGTTCCCGCGTGGTGCTCGAGGAGTGCCTGCAAGGCGAGGAGCTTTCTTTTCTGGCGCTCAGCGATGGCGAACGCGTGGTTGCGCTGGCGGCGGCGCAGGATCACAAGCGAGTGGGCGAGGGCGATACGGGCGCGAACACTGGGGGCATGGGCGCTTATTCCTCCGAGGCAATGGTGGACGCGCAGATGCAGAACTGGCTCCTGCAGCACATCGTTCGTCCTGTAGTGGCTGGAATGAAGGCGGAAGGCGCGGAATATAAGGGTGTGCTCTACTGCGGCCTGATGATGACGGCTCGCGGACCCATGGTGCTCGAGTTTAACTGCCGCTTCGGCGATCCCGAGACCCAGCCCATCCTGATGCGCCTGGAAAGTGATTTGGTTGAGGCGCTGGAAGCTTCTATTGAAGGCCGGGTCAGCGAGGGGGACTGCCGCTGGTCGGGGGATGCTTCGGTTTGCGTGGTGATGGCTTCGGGAGGGTATCCGGGTACTTTCGAAGTTGGCAAGAAAATCATCGGGCTCGAAGATGCGGAGAAAGTTGCGGGCGTTAAGGTGTTTCACGCGGGTACTACGAAGCACGATGACGCGTACTTTACCGCAGGTGGGCGTGTGCTGGGCGTCACTGCCAGAGCGGCCAATCTGGAGGTAGCCGTGGAGCGCGCTTATGAGGCGGTGGCAAAGCTCAGCTTCGGGGGCGCGTACTATCGCAAGGACATTGCGGCGCGGGCGCTGAAGAAATAGTTTGTCATTCTGAGCGCAGCGAAGTTGAGGCGTTTAGCGGGCGTCTGAGCCCGCTGCCGAAATCCCGAGCGAAGTCGAGGGAACTGGCGGGAGTACACAGATCCTTCGCGTTGCTCAGGATGACAGTTCTGAGTTAATAGAGACATCCCATGAGCAAGCCACTGGTTTCCGTTGTGATGGGTAGTGATTCTGACCTCGACATTATGCGCGAGGCGGCGAAGGCGCTCGAGGATTTCGGGATTGCCTATGAGATCGATGTGACCTCGGCGCACCGCTCTCCGGATCGCACGGCGGACTATGCGCGTAAAGCCGCGAGCCGGGGAATCCGCGTGATTATCGCCGGAGCGGGTGGCGCCGCCCACCTCGCGGGGGTCATTGCCGCGCATACCACGTTGCCAGTGATCGGTGTTCCCATCCCGTCCACGGCGCTGAACGGGTTGGATTCGCTGCTCGCGACTGTGCAGATGCCCGCAGGCATCCCCGTAGCTACCGTGGCCGTCGGGAAACCCGGAGCGACCAATGCGGGGATTCTAGCGGCGCAAATTCTGGGGCTTTCGAGTGCATCCCTGGCCAAGAAACTGGAAGCTCATAAAGAAACGCTGGCCAACGGGGTGGAAGAGAAGTCACGAAAACTGAAGATCACGCTGGGCACTTAGAAGCCCTAACCAAACTCCATTTGCAATCCAAGCGCTTTGCTTTGCCGTCCCTTGAAGTGGGCCGAAAGTCTCGTTGACATTTCGCGCCGGAGGGCTAGGATGGTTGGCACTCATCGGGAAGGGAGATCATGACGAATCCAGTACAACATGGGGGCTCGGTTTCCCGTATACGCCTGCGAGCGCCCAGTGCTGCGCTCGCGTTTGCGATCATGCTGGCGCCGGCGGTAGTTGCGGTCCAATCGGCGCAAGCGCAGGCCGTTGGGCAAGTGCCGCGACCGCGGCCCCTCCCCACCCGCAATATGACTCTCACTGTACTTCACAAATTCGAGGATAAGACGGACGGGGGCTACCCCTTGGCAGGTTTGTTTCTTGACAAGGCAGGCAACCTCTTTGGCACCACCTCACTTGGCGGTAGGAACTCATGCTCTGACGGGTGCGGAATTGTTTTCAAGCTGGATAAGACCAACAAGGAAACCGTACTGCATCGCTTCACTGGCAGGGACGGCAATTCCCCCGACGCAAGCTTGATCGCAGACGCGGCAGGAAATTCTTACGGTATCACCCAGGACGGCGGTTCTGGCGGGTGCGGGGTCGGCTGTGGAACCGTTTTCAGAGTGGATAAGTTCGGGACGACGACGGTACTGTATACGTTCACTGGAGGAGCCGACGGCGGAACTCCTAGCGGAGGTCTGATCGAAGACGCGGATGGCAGTGTTTACGGCGCCACCTTCTGGGGCGGCGATCTCTCAGGCTGCTCCACGAACGGCTGCGGGGTGCTGTTCAAGCTGGACAGATTCGGGAGCGAAACCGTGCTGTACAGCTTTGCGGGGAAGGTAGACGGAGCGAATCCAAATGGAGGTTTGGTCCGGGACGCTAGGGGCAACTTCTATGGTACTGCCGCATACGGCGGCGATTCCTCATGCTACCTGGGCTGTGGAGCCGTGTTCGAGCTGGACAAGAACGGCCATTTCACTGTGCTACACAGCTTCACTGCAGGAGCGGATGGGGTATATCCCTACGCCGGGTTGATCCGAGACACGAAGGGCAATCTTTACGGCACTACCGCGGGGGGCGGCAAGCCCGCCAAGTTATGCCCCACCGGTTGCGGAACAGTGTTCAAGGTAGGTAAGACGGGCGAGGAGACCGTCCTGTACAGCTTCAAAGGAGGGACGGATGGCGTGACTCCTTATGCAGGGTTGATCCGCGACGCAGCGGGCAACCTCTACGGAACCACGCCCTGGGGCGGCGATCCCACCTGCAGCGACGGCATCGGAGGCCGGTGCGGAGTTGTGTTCAAGGTAGACTCAACCGGCAAGGAGACCGTTCTTTACCGCTTCAAGGGGGCGGACGGGGATGGTCCGTATCGCGGAAGTTTGGTTCGGGATGCGGCGGGTAACCTCTACGGCACCACGAGTTATGGCGGCAATCTCAGCTGTGGCGGAACCGGAATCGGCTGCGGAGTGGTGTTCAAGCTGACCCCTTAACTACGACGAAAGAAGCGGTGAAGCCGTGGCAAGCACGCCGCCTACAACTTCAGTCCCTTCAGGTACTCCCGCAGCGGGCCACCCAGATCCTTGCGCTTGAGGGCGAACTCGATTGTGGCTTTGAGGAAACCCAGTTTGTCGCCGGTGTCGTGGCGCTTGCCCTCGAATACGTAGCCATACATCTTTTCCCTCTTGAGCAGTGCGCGCATGCCGTCGGTGAGTTGTAGTTCACCGCCGACGCCAGCCTTGGTTTCCGCCAGAGTCTCAAAGACCGTCGGCGTCAGGATGTAGCGGCCGATCACGGCGAGGTCCGAGGGCGCATCTTCCAGTTTGGGCTTCTCCACCATGTTGCGGATCTCGTACAGCCGCCCGTCGAATTGTCCATCTGCCGGCTTCACGTCCAGCACTCCATACGCGGAGATGGCGCTGCCCTCGATAATCTGGATGGCAATCACCGAGCACTGGGTCTGGTTGAAGACGTCGATCATCTGCTTCAGGCAGGGAGGGTCGGCGTCGATGATGTCGTCGGCGAGCAGCACCGCGAAGGGCTCATTGCCTACCAGTTCGCGCGCCATGAGCACGGCATGGCCCAGGCCGAGCGCTTCCTTCTGCCGGACGTAGGAGACGTGGATCATGTCGGAGATAGCGCGCACGATCTTGAGCAGATCGGTCTTCTTGCGCTCCTCGAGCATCTTCTCCAGTTCGTAGCTAACGTCGAAGTGATCTTCGATCGCCTGTTTGCCGCGCCCAGTGATGATAATGATCTGGTCGCAGCCCGAGGCGAGCGCCTCTTCCACGCCGTACTGGATAATCGGTTTGTCCACCAGCGGCAGCATCTCTTTAGGTTGGGCTTTGGTTGCGGGCAGGAAGCGCGTGCCCAGTCCGGCGGCGGGGAAGACAGCTTTACGAACTCTCATGGCCATTGGTGATCGGTGATTAGCGGCCGGTAACTCCGCCGCACTCAGCTAAGCTAAAGATTGTACCGGATTGTAGTGGGTTGCCGACGCGCTTTAGAATAATGAGGTAGTAGGTCAGTTTCTGGTTTGCCGACAATAGGGGAGTTGAGCCGGGCGGCCTTCGCCGCCTAGTAAACCTGAAGGTCTGGGCGGCCCGCCAGCATCCCTGACGAACAGCCATCGGGCTTGTATCTTTATCTACCTACTGTTGTTCGCGCGAGCTCGGCTTCCTTGCAAGAATATATGCTATCCGGCTCTGGTGTTCCACTTCCGGGGCACCTGTGACAGCTGCTAATGCTCTTGAGACCCTTCGCGCGTCGCGCATGAATGAAGAGACGACCGCGTCTG